>JACCDV010267598.1_pt1 | contig 45661 bp, 39 predicted proteins | sample 7446131 | NCBI WGS metagenome assembly JACCDV01 (sample SAMN15323448, study PRJNA562643) | freshwater metagenome | isolation source: river surface water | place: USA:Blue River Watershed | collected 2017-08-17
CTGGAATCGTGATGATCAGCATGATCAGCAGCACCAGCATCACGTCGATCAGGGGCGTGGTGTTGATGTCCATCATGACTTCGGGCTCCTGCCCGGATCCGCTGCCCAGATTCATGCCCATCGCTGCACTCCCTTCAGCGGCCTGACGGCTCGGTGATGAAACTGACCTTGGCGATGCCCGCCCGCTGCACGGCATGCATCACGCGCCCCACGGCCTCGAAATCGGCGGCACCGTCCCCCCGGATCTGCACCTCGGGCTGGGGCTTGCGATCGGCGACCTTGCTCACCCGCTCAAACAGGTCCTGACCGTTTTTCACGGGCGTGTCGTAAAGGAATATACGCCCGGCCTTGTCCACCGAAATGATCAGGTTTTCGGGCAAGCTCTCGCGCACCACATTGCTCTCTTTGGGCAAATCGACCTTGATCGAGGTGGTGACCACGGGAATCGTGATCAGAAAGATGATCAGCAGCACCAGCATCACGTCCACCAAGGGCGTGGTGTTGATGGTGCCGATGATCTCGTCATCGTCCTGAGGACCGAAGTTCATGGCCATCGCGCAGTTTCCTGTGGCAGGTGCGACTTACTTTTTGGCCGAAGCCAGCAGCACCGCATGCAGGTCGGAGCCAAAGGCATGCACCTGCTCCATGACCGCCTTGTTGCGACGCACCAGCCAGTTGTAGCCCAGCACCGCCGGCACCGCCACCGCCAGACCGATCGCCGTCATGATGAGGGCCTCCCCGACGGGACCGGCCACCTTGTCGATCGAGGCCTGGCCGCTCACGCCAATCTTGACCAGCGCGTGATAAATGCCCCAGACGGTTCCGAACAGCCCGACAAAAGGCGCTGTCGAGCCGACGGTGGCGAGAAAGGCGAGGCCGTCCTGCATGCGGCTCTGGACGTTTCCGGTGGCACGCTGGATGCTCATGGTGACCCAGTCATTGAAGTCGATGGCCCCCAGCATGCCCGTGTGCTTGGAAGCGCCTTCCAGGGCTTTCTCGGCAATGAACCGGAAGGCGCTGCCCGTCTCCAGCGCGTCCGCACCCTGGCGAACCGACCCTGCGCTCCAGAACTGATCCTGGGCCGCACGGGCATGGCGTCCCAGCCGCATCTGCTCGGCCAGCTTGGTAAAGATCACATACCACGACCCCATGCTCATGAGCACAAGGATCAGCAGGGTGCCCTTGGCCACCCAGTCGCCCTGCGACCACAACGCAGCCAAGCCATACGGATTGACCTCTGGCAATGTGCTGGCGCCCTCGGCCGCCTGGGCCCATGCCTGGCCACCCAGCCACAGTGCGGTCATCAGGCCTGTGGCCCAACGATAAAACAGGCGGTGTTGTTGCATGAAAAGACTCCTCGGGGAATGCTTGAAAATCAATAAAACGGACATCTGCAGACCGCCTCACTCCAGACGCCAGGTGTAACGCATGTGGGCCCAGGCCTGCTCGGGTTTGCCGTCGACCGTGGCGGGGCGGAACTGGCATTTGGCCAGACCTGCCCTGGCGGCGTCATCGAGCCTTTTGAAGCCCGAAGATTTCTCGATCTCGGACTGGATCACCCTGCCATCCACACCAACCAGAAAACGCAGGTGCACGGTCCCCTCCTCTTCCATGCGCCGGGAAGCACTGGGGTATTCGGGCTTTTCGCATTGCGCCGCATTGACAACGGCTGCCGTGCGCACCGGCTCGCTGCGGGGCGCAGGCGGTGCGGGTGCCACGGGTGCAGCCACGGCCGTTGGCGCACTGGGCGCCACGGGAGCAGGGGCACTGGGGGCCACTGTGACCGCATTGACCGCAGGCGGTGCCAGCACCGGCGATTCGGCCGCGGGAGCGGCCGCCGGAGCCGGACTGCGGGGCGGGTTGGGCAGGCTTTTCTGGAGCGATGGAGGCGGTGGTGGCGGCTCAGGGGCTTTGGGCTGCTGGCTGATCAGGAGCACATCGGCCACCACCTGGATTTTTCGCGCCACCTCGCGGGACAGGCCGGACTGGATCGCCCAAAACAGCATGAGATGCAGTGCCAGCACGAGTGCGATCCCCACAGCGTGTCGCTGTGGCGAACGTTGTCGGGCGGCGTAGTCTTGCATGGTCGGGCTTGGGAAATGCTGCGGGAGTCTACCGTAGAGGCACGGTGCCGGCTTTTACAATAGACATCTTGCTGCACTTGCAAATAGACCTGGCAGCGCAGTGACCCGCACATGAACCCCACCTACATCCTCACCCTCTCCTGCCCCGACCGGACCGGCATCGTGCATGCCGTCTCGGGCTTTCTGCTCGAACGCGGCGGCAACATCGAAGAAGCGGCGCAGTACAACGACCACGACACCGGTCTTTTCTTCATGCGGGTGCAGTTCGCCTGCGCGGTCAATGCCGATGACCTGCGCCGTCAATGGGGAGCGTTCGGCCAGGGCTTCCAGATGGACTGGCAGCTGCATGCGACCACCCAGCCCATGCGCACGGTCATCATGGTCAGCAAGGAAGGCCATTGCCTCAATGACCTGCTGTTCCGCTGGAAGTCGGGTCTGCTGCCTGTGGACATCCGCGCCATCGTCAGCAACCACCGCGAGTTCTACCAGCTGGCCGCCAGCTACAACGTGCCGTTTCACCACATCCCGGTCACGGCCGACACCAAGGCGCAGGCCGAGGCACGGCAGTACGAGATCATCCAGGCCGAAGGGGCCGAACTGGTGGTGCTGGCGCGCTACATGCAAATCTTGTCGGACGACCTGTGTCGCAAGCTCTCAGGCCGGGCGATCAACATCCACCACAGCTTTTTGCCCAGCTTCAAAGGGGCCAAGCCTTATTACCAAGCCCATGACCGGGGTGTGAAGCTCATTGGCGCGACAGCGCACTATGTGACCGCCGATCTGGACGAGGGTCCGATCATCGAGCAGGACGTGGCCCGCGTGGACCACAGCAAGACGGTGGAGGACCTGACCGCCCAGGGCCGCGACACCGAAAGTCAGGTGCTGGCCCGCGCGGTGAAGTGGCACAGTGAACACCGCGTGTTGGTCAACGGTCACAAGACCGTGATTTTCAAATGAACCGACCAAGCTTTGCGGGACAGATCTTCAGCGCTTACCCAACTGATACACCATGTCCGTCAACGCTCGCATTCCGCCCATCCAATGCCTCTTGACCTTTGAGGCACTGGCGCGTTTACGCAGTGTGACCCAGGCTGCAGAAGAGCTGTGCGTCACACCGAGCGCCGTGAGCCACCGGGTCAAGCAGCTTGAGCAGATCATCGGCACCAAGCTGTTTGGGCGCACCAATTTTTCGCTCACCACCGAAGGCATCGAGTACCTGGCCCATGTGCGTGAAGGGCTGGTGTCGCTGCAGCGCTTTCCAAGCGCCAGCAACACGCCAGGCCGCCGAAAGCTGCGGCTGGCGGTCACACCGACCTTTGCGCGCTCGGTGCTGATGCCTCGGTTGAAGCATTTTCTGGACGCGTACCCCGAAATCGATATCGCCTTGCAGGTGAGCATTCCTCTGCTGGACGTGGTGGCCGAAGATGCTGACCTGACCGTGCGCTTTGGCACTGGCCGTTACTCGGATGTGGAGCACGTGTGCCTGGCCAAGGACGAGGTCACGCCCTTGGCATCGCCAGCCTGGCTGCGTGAAAACGGCCCCTTTGCCAGCGCCGAAGACTTGCATGGTGTTGCCCTGTTGCGCAGCCCTCTGGAGCCGTGGCGCACCTGGTTTGCGGCGCACGACCTCGATTGGCCTGAACCCACCGATGGCTCGTCGTTCAACGACATTGGTCTGGTGTGCGATGCCGCTGCCCAAGGCCTGGGCGTGGGCCTGATCCGGACCAAACTGGCAGCCCCCTGGCTGGAAAGTGGCCAACTGGTCCGGCTCTTCGAACGCAGCGTCCCCAGCCCGCACGCTCATTACCTGTGCTGGCGTACAGGCACCATGGAGCGCTGGGAATGCGCCACCTTTGCCGACTGGCTGAAAAAAGCGCTGGCCTGATTCAACGCCATAGCCCAAAGACGCCCCATCACGTCCGGTGCGTCTCTTCCTGATCGCGCGTCGCTTCACAACGCACCTCCACTCCAGTCGGCACCCTGCGCACCCACTCTTGCTAAACAGCAAGACTTGACCTGCGTGGCCATGCATAACAAGCAGTGCACTGGCTGATCCAAAAGTCAATATGAAAGTAATCACCTTTGATCACATCAGAGCCCACCCAGGGTCGAGTCCTTTGACGTTTAACAAATCTTAATAATCAAGATGAAATGCCCTTTTGTTTTTCGATAAATTATCAAAATTCATCGCAAATCTATTTATAACTCCCCAATTTTCATGGTTTTAACCAAGCACTGGGCGAAAAAGACACCAAGGAAAATGGATATAAAGTATTATAACTTTTGTAAAGTAAAGAGCACTTATGCATTGATGGCAATGTTGGCCTGTTCCTGCGCTCAAAGTACAGCCCATGAGGTTGTGACATTCAAAGCGCTTCTCGATCAAGCCAACCAAAACTACCCGACTTTGCTGGCTGCACGCCTGGATACAAGGGCTTCTCAGGAAGAGCTGGAAGCGGCGCGACGGTTGAGATGGCCAACTGTTTCAGCCAATGTTGAAAGTGCATCCACCAATCCTGCCGTGACATTCCCGAACCGCTCATTGATCGTGGAGCAAATCCTTTGGGATGCCGGAAGTGTGAAGTCAAAAATTGCAGAGTCAAAAAGCAGCTCGGAGGTACAGATCAACAAAGCCTTGTTGGTACAAGAAGAGGTTTATCTGCAAATGGCCAGCGCGTGGCAGAACCTCTATGCATCCCAACAACGCATGCAAGTCGCTCAACAAGCAATTCTTACCCTTCAAGCGTATCAACAGCAGATGCAACGACGCGTCAGGGCTGAAGTCTCCCCAAGGATCGAGCTTGAACTTGCCAACTCCAGGATCTTGCAGATGCAAGTGGACTTGACAGCAGCCGAACAAAGCTTGAAGCAAGCACTGACCCGAATAGAACAATACACAGGGCGCAACGACCTCTTGCCTTTGACAAGAAGAAAAGATGCTTTTTCATTTGTTGCACCGACAACAGGTTTCGAACAAATGCTGGCTTCAACAGATTGGCAAGCAGTCACAGATCAACACCCGTCGATCGCCAAAGCAAAAGCTGAATCAGAGCAACAGAAAAGCAAAATGGAACAAAAGAGAGCCGAAGCGTGGCCTCAGGTTTATGCACGTGTGAGTCAACCTGTTTTCGGTGTCCCCCAAGGACGCCCCACAGACCCCATTGCCTCCGTTGGATTCAAGTACACCAGCGCACCAGGGTTTTCCAACCAACTCCAGGCCAAGGCATTGGCCACACGCATCGCCAGCGCTCAAGAGTTGGTGACTGCAGCGCAAATCAACCTGCAGCAGACGCTCAGAGTAGACCAGGACGAGTATTTGAATGCGAAATCAAAAGTGGAAGTTCTTGAACTTGCGGTGAAGGGCTCAGAGAGCGTTCTCGAGTCCTACCAAAGGCAATTTGAAGGAGCGAAGAAAACCTGGCAAGACTTGCTCAACGCAGTCCGTGAATTGGTACAGAACCAGTTCGCTCTGGCAGATGCCCGTGCCGCTCAGCTTGGGGCCATGCAACGACTGCAAATTCGTACAGGGCAAGCCATCCAATGACAGCCTCCAAAACCACACCCCAAAAATCCCTCATCGGTTTCGCATGGGCCCTGCAGCGCATGGCCAAGATGCAAGGAACCCGCGTGGACATGCTGCCATTCAAAGGGGCAGAAGCACTCTTGAGCGAAAGCAAAAATCCTTTGAAAGCGTTGAAGGAAATTTGCAAGCTCATGAAGTGGGAAAGACCGCGATATCTCCTTCTGCCAGATCGAGCCCATCTTCCATTGCTCACATACACAGAGGATCACCAGTGGGCGCTGGTTGTTGATCGCGACCCCAAAGGGCAGTGGGTGCTTGCCAAAGAAGACGGTCTTGTTCAAGTCAGTGAACAAGACTTGAAGGGGCGATTGGTCAAGATCAATTTCTCCAAAGGCGCGAGCCTCACCTGGCGCCTGCTCCAAGGGCGTACCGAAAAAATAACATTTTTTGACCACATCAGAGCAACGCTGCGCATTCACAGAACCGAATTGGTTGAAGCCAGTGTGGCTTCCATGTTCATTGGCATGCTCGCCTTGGCGACGTCCCTCTTTTCAATGCAAATTTATGACCGGGTCATACCCACGCGAGGAGAAGAGACACTGGTGGTTCTGGCAGTAGGGGTCATGCTGACCATCCTGATTGAATTGGCCATGAAATTCACCCGATCCAACATCATGGACCATGTTGTTGTGGGCATGGATGCTCGTCTGACACGTGAGGTATTTCAGAGACTTCTGCAAGTTCGCGTCGATCAGATGCCATCGACACTGGGCACCTTGGCAAGTCAAGTGCGCGGTTATGAACAATTGAGAAACTTCTATACAGCAAGCACACTGTTTGCATTGATAGACATTCCCATGGCATTTTGCTTTATCGCCCTGGTCATGTGGATTGGAACCCCATGGCTAGGGATCGTTCCTGCTGTTGCTGGGGTGTTGGTCCTGGCTCTGGGCATGACCATGCGCTCCAAAACGAAACAGCAAGCCAAAGACGGCGCAGCGATGGCCAACTTGAAAACAGGCTTGTTGGTGGAGGCTGTCGACGGCATAGAAACCATCAAGGCTGGATCTGGCGGCTGGAACTTCCTGTCCCGCTGGATAGACGTCAACAGCAACACCATCAAAAATGAGCTCAAGATGCGCCGAACCAGCGAGGGCGTGAACTATTGGGTTGCCACCATTCAACAACTGGGATATGCCGGCTTGGTCGTGGTCGGAGCGCTGCTGGTGATGTCGGGCGAAATGACCATGGGCGCATTGATTGCATGCTCCATATTGAGTGGACGGATCATGTCACCCCTGATGACATTGCCCAACCTGATGGTGCAGCATGCACATGCACAAGCTGCGCTGGAAGGCATTGAGCGTCTGTATGAACTCAAAGCTGACAACGAAGGCATTGACCAGCCATTGGTGCCTGACTATTTGGAGGGTCAATTCAAGCTGGAAGGTGTCAAATTTGCACACGGGTACCATCCGCCCGCTTTGCAGGTCAACAAGCTTCAAATACAAGCTCTGGAGCGTGTGGCTGTGGTGGGGCCGATTGGTGCCGGCAAGTCCACACTGCTGCGCATGTTGAGTGGCTTGTACCACCCACAGGAAGGTCGGATTTTGCTGGATGGTCTCGACATGTCACACATTCAGCCACAAGTACTGAATGAGCATATTGGCTACTTGCAGCAAGATCACAGGTTGTTCCAAGGCACCTTGCGTGAGAACCTGTTGATTGGATTGCCAGACCCGGGAGATGAAGCCATTTTCAAAGTGATGCGTCGAACCGGCATGGACCAGTTTGTCGCCACGCACCCCAAGGGACTCGAAAGACAAATCAATGAAGGCGGCAAAGGTCTGAGCGGGGGCCAAAAACAGCTTCTTGCATTCACAAGACTGTTGCTTTGCAATCCGAAAGTCTATTTATTGGATGAGCCCACCGCCACGATGGACGATGAGCAAGAACGCAAATGCATCCAGGTGCTGCAAGAAGAAATTAAAAACAAAAAAACACTGGTTGTGGTGACGCACAAGTCAAGTGTGTTGGCACTGGTGGACAGGATCATCGTGATCGCAGGAAATCAGATTGTGATGGACGGACCCCGTGAAGTGGTGCTGAATCAACTTCGGCAAGGCGGAACCCAAACCAGGCCCAATATGGTTCCAGCAACGCAAACGGCAACAAGCGCTGTTCACACGACATCTCGGGTGCTTGCATGAACAAAACAATGCCAGCGCTCGGAAACAGCCAGCCACTGGAAATCGACCATATCCACCATGGCCGAACCGCCAGGCCCATGATCTTGCGCTTCCGATTCATGGCCATCGGCATCATCCTGTTGCTGGTTTGGGCCAGCGTGGCCAACATAGAACAAGTCACCCGTGCTCAGGCTCAAATCATCACACATGCACGGACCCAACTGGTGCAATCGCCAGACGGCGGGGTCATGACCAAGTTGCACGTCAAAGAAGGAGACGAAGTCAGAGCCGGTCAAGTGCTGGTGACCCTGCAAAAAGAGCGTGCGCAAGCAGCGGTATCCGATACCAGCGCCAAAGTGGCCGCCTTGCGCATCACCCTGGCAAGGCTCCAGGCAGAGGTCTATGAAAAGCCGCTTAAGTTTGACGCCGATTTGACCCGTTACGCTGAATACATCAGAAATCAACGCGACCTTTACAACAAACGACAGACCGCATTTCACGACGACATCAAATCTGTGACCGAGTTACTCAGGCTCGCAGAAGAGGAGTTGAAAATGAATGCAAAGCTTGAAGCAACCGGGGATGTCAGTCGTGCAGAGGTGATTCGTCTTCAGCGCAGCGTGGCAGATTATCGGGCGCAGATCATCAACAAGCGAAACAAATACTTTCAAGATGCGCAGGCAGAAATGACCAAAGCGCAGGAAGAATTGAGTACGCAAACCGAACAACTGCGCGATCGTCGTCAAATTTTGGAGCAAACAGAACTCGTCGCGCCTGCTGATGCCATCGTCAACAATATTCGGGTAAACACCTTGGGTGGGGTGGTGCGGGCAGGAGACACCATCATGGAATTGTTGCCCTCCACAAAAAATCTGGTTGTGGAAGCGAAAGTGGCTTCTTCGGACATCGCATTCATCGCGTTGAATCAAGACGCCAGCATCAAACTCGATGCGTATGACGCCTCGATTTACGGGTCATTGCACGGGAAAGTCACTTACATCAGCCCTGACATATTGGTGGAAGAAACCAAGCAAGGGCCGTTTTCTTACTTTCGAGTTCATATCAACTTGACCGAGACTGAATTCAAAGGTCCCAGGGCAAAGGAGATCAAGGTAAGACCGGGCTTGAGTGCCAGTGTGGACATCAAAGCGATGGACCGAACGGTTCTGAGCTATTTGATCAAACCCATTTCCAAGACACTCAGCAAATCAATGGGTGAAAGATGATTTCCAGATCCATGATCATTGGCGTAAATTCATGACCGACAGCCCAACAAATCTCGAACCAAGCATCAAAATTGTCCTTCTTGAGGATGATTTGGAGTTTGCCGCGAATCTGTCCCGTGAATTGGAAATCCTTCAATATGAAGTGACGCACTTCAAAACGGGGCAGTCTTGTTTGCAGCATCTGGCGACCCATCAACACGACATCTGCCTTTTTGATTGGAACTTGCCGGATATGCCTGGACCCCAGGTCATGGAACGTCTGAAAAAGATCGGCCGGATGTCGCCTGTCATCTTCATCACGGGCAACGACAGTGAGCAGGACATCTCGGACGTGCTCCTGGCTGGCGCAGATGACTACATCATCAAGCCACCTGTCATTGGTGTTCTGAATGCACGTATTCACGCCATCCTGCGCCGCCACACCATGCGTGCGTCTCCTGTTTCCAAAGAAACACTTGGTAACCTGTGCATCGATTACCGCCACAAAGTGATCACCCGCAATGGTGAGCTGGTTCCCTTGACGGGTTCAGAGGTGCTTCTGGCATTTCATCTTTTCTTGCACCGCGGTCAAATCGTATCGCGCCAACAGCTTAATCAACTTCTTGGGATCGACGGGATCGCCATAGATACCCGAAGACTGGATGTTCACTTGAGCAATTTGCGTCGCAAATTGATGCTGAACGTCATGAACGGCTGGCGTCTCACATCGATTTACCAGCGTGGATACAGACTTGAATTGCTCAGTGAGTCCTGATGATGTGGAGCATCTGCAAACAAGCTCAAATGCACCCTATTGAAAAAATGGGCAGGGCCTTGCTGTGCGCACTTTTGGTGTTCACGGTCGCAGGCCCGATCAACGCGCAAGAAGATTGGCGTTACACCGTTCGACCCCAAGACACCATTTCCGGGGTGACGAGCCAATACCTCAAATCCGACATCACGTGGCCATTGCTTGCGCGATACAACCAACTGGTCAATCCCGACAGCATCCAGCCCGGCCAGCAATTGCGCATCCCCTACAAGTGGCTGTCCATGAAGCAGTCACATGCCCAACTGGTGACTTTTTCCGGCCAGGTGCGCATCCAGGTGACCGAATCAACCTGGCGAAACGCTCAACCCGGTGACACCATCCAAATCGGCCAAAGCATCCATGTCGGACCCTTGAGCAGTGCGCTCCTGCAATTTGCAGATGCATCGCAGCTTGTCATGCAGCCGGACACCCGCGTCACCATGGACACGCTCAGCACCTATGCAGACGGCTTCATGGTTGACACGCAGTTGCGACTCCAGGCGGGTCGTGTTGAAGTCCATGCCAATCCGCAAGCCCGCAAAGGGCAAAAATTTCAAGTGGTGACACCGGCTGCAGTGGCCTCTGTGAGGGGGACTCAGTTTTTGGTAGAGGTCCAGCAGTTGCAAACCGTGCAGCAAACCATGACCGGCCAGGTGGAGTTTCAAACCGCACAAGGTAGCGTGCTGGTGCCGCAAGGTTTTGGGAGCGCCGTGAAACCCGGTGAAAAACCATCGGAACCAGAAAGGGTCAAACCAGCCCCAGTATTTGTACAGCCCAGGAGCAAGGTCACGGATTTCCCCATCACATTCCATTGGCAAGAGCAACAAGACGTGCAGGCGTGGTCAGCACAAGTAGGCCGCGACCGGCAAATGGCGCAATTGCTTTCCACGCAGGTCAAAGCATCTCCCCACATCGATGCCGGCATTCTGGACAACGGTACCTATGTACTGCGTGCATGGGGTCTGGATGCCCGTGGTATTCCTGGTCAAATCGGCATACATGAGTTTGAAGTGTCGATTCCACGCGCTTTGCATGGCCCTGCGATTCAGTTGAAGCCAGACTATTTTTCCAACGACCGATTGGCACTCCAGTTACAACCGCTTCCTGCCGGTCGAAAGTACCTGCTCCAGGTCACCAAGGACGCAGAGGGTAGGCAGCCTGTCTGGCACCAACTCGATCCAGGCACCGCTTTGACAGTACCTGCGCCAACCGGCTTCACGGAACCACACTTCCTGTGGATTTGGATTTACTGAAGTGAAGACATGGCAGTTGAGTGAACGCGTCTCCACCGCGTTATGGTTGGCATGCTTGGCCATCACGCTGAACATCAGCGGCGTTTTGTCTCGTATCGACAATGTCATCTACGACGCGACTCAAAAACACACCCCCAGAATCATCCCTCAAGATGTGGTGGTGGTCGCCATCGACGAGCAAAGCCTGACCAGCTTGGGGCGATGGCCGTGGTCTAGACACCTGCATGGTCAACTGATTGACCGGCTTCACGCAGATGGTGCCAAAGTCATTGGCTACGACGTCATGTTTGTTGAGCCGCAAATGGACGACCCGCTGGCTGATCGCTCTTTGGCAGAAGCCATCGGGCGAGCTGGCAATGTGGTACTGCCCGTCGTGATTGAACCCGTACGTCGCAATGGGCTGCTCATTGAAGCCTTGCCCTTGCCAGTCATTGCATCAAAAGCAGCTGCCATGGGCCGCGTTCACGCCGAATTGGATGCAGATGCTATTGCGCGCAGCATCAGCCTTTGGGAAGGCCTGGGGCAGCCGATATGGCCGCATTTTGTTCAAGCTGTTTTGTCAGTTGCAGGCCAACTCCCCGCACAATTCCCAACCCATATGCCCGTCCAAGCCGTTGGTCAGGAACAGCGCCTGGTCAAATACGACCAGCGTTACATCAACTTCTCAACGGCCGCACACCACTTGCCCAGCTTGTCATTCGAACAGGTCCTGCGGGGGCATTTTCAGCCTGGCACTTTCAAAGACAAATTGGTTCTCGTCGGCTCAACTGCGACCGGCATGGCCGACAGTTTGCCCACACCGGTCTCGGGTTTTCAGCAACCGATGCCGGGCGTGGAGTTCCTGGCCAACGCATTGATATCCATGCGTCAGGAATCCCTGGTCAGTTTGGCCTCTGTCTGGGCCAGTAGCGCAGTGGCGTGTTTGCTGGCCATATTGCCCATGGCCTGGTTACCGCGCACCGGCAATCGGGTCGGGGCGATCTTGACGGGGGTCGCCGCTGTCTTGGTGTTGGGTGTGGGCATGGCTTTGCCTGTCGTTTTCCAGGTCTGGCTGCCTGTTTCAGCGGGGCTCCTGGGCTTGCTGGTTGCATACCCCTTCTGGGCATGGCGGAAAATTGAATCGGCAGGCCAGTTTCTGGACGCTGAACTCCTGCGACTTCGAAATGAGCTGGCGTCTGTCCAAAGCGCTTCGGTGCCCGAAGACGAACTGCATCGCATCAAGGAACCTGACCACTTTCAAAAACGGATCATTCAGGTGCGGCAAGCCACGGCCCATTTGCAACAGCTGGATCAAGCGCAACGCGAGACATTGGCCTTTGTGTCACACGATATACGGGTCCCATTGGCCAGTGCTGCAGCGCAAATCAGGGAAGACCTGGGAGAACACCACGCGGCTTATCTTCAGCTCAACCGGGCGCTGGCATGGACCGAGGACTATCTTCAAACCTCGCGCGCCCAAATGTTGCGCAAGGAAGATTTTGCCGATATGGACTTGGTGGCCATGCTGCACCAAGTGGCAGACGAAATTTATCCACTGGCGAAATCCAAAGGCCTGCGCCTCCTGATCGACCTTCCATTCGATCCGGTGTGGATCCAGGGAAATTTTGATACCTTGTACAGAGCGGTTGTCAATTTGATGGTCAATGCCCTGAAGTTTTCGCCGCAAGAAGGAGAAGTTGAACTCAGTGCCCAACTGCAAGGCACACAAATGCATATCGCCATCACAGACCATGGTCCGGGCATCGCTCATTCCGACATCGATCGACTCTTCAAGCGGTTCAGCCGACTGGAACAGGCTGAATATAATTTCCACCAAGGTGTAGGTTTAGGCCTTTATTTTGTCCAAACCACCGTTCAGAAACACCGGGGTGACGTCCAGGTGGACAGTGTCAAAGGGTGCACAACTTTCCGCATTGTTCTGCCACTTTGATGCCAGTGCCTGAGGTGATCATCTGCGCACCCAGTCTCAACACATCTTGATCTTTGGGGTGAAAAATGGGCAATGGATTCATGCCACATTTTCACCAAGCTGAACGCCATGCAAATCCTCATCGTCACAACTGACGCCGCCAAAAACACCAACTTGGTTGTTCATCACCGCCAGGCCGGGCAAGGCCCGATCAAGCATGCCGTGCAAGCAGGTCAAAAGGTCACATTGGTTGTGGATGGTGTCACTTTGACCGGCGCACAAACCGTGGCCCAAAAGAAGCTCAGGCTTGTCAAGATGGGCAATGACCTGATTGTCGAAACGGCAGACGGCTCAGAAAAACTGGTCGAGTTGAGTAACTTCAACGATTCAAAAGACGCCATCCTGTATGGTGATCAATGGATTTATGCCCAAGATACGTCATTGCAAGCATTGGCAGACGGCATCACTTACGCAGCCATACTGAGTGGCTCCTCGGCGGCAACTGTCGCCGGGTCAACGGTCGGGGCATTTTCAGGTTGGTCTTCTGTACTGGGTGGAACCTTGTTGGTTGGCGGGCTCGTGATCGCGGGCAACCCATCCGAAACGGAGAAAACGGGACCTGCTGCTCCGGTGGTGAGCTTTATCCGCGACACCGACGGTGATGGCCTGCCCACCATCAGCGGCACAGCACAGCCTGGCGCCACAGTGACCATCGTGGACCCCCAGGGCAGAAGCCACACGACAACAGCAGACGCCAACGGCAACTTCACCCTGGAGCTGGCCTCAGCACCCACGCCACTGACTGGCAACTACGTGGTCACGGCAAGAGACGCGACGGGCAACACCAGCTTGCCCACCACTGTGGTCGCAAGCGATTTGTTTGTGGCGGCGCCCACGGCCACCGTCCGCGACACCGACGGTGATGGCCTGCCCACGGTCAGCGGCACCACAGAACCCGGTGCCACAGTGACCATAGTGGACCCGCAGGGCAACAGCCACACCGTGACAGCCGACGGCAGCGGCAACTACGGCCTGGAGCTGAACCCAGCACCCACGCCACTCTTGGGTAACTACGTGGTCACGGCAAGAGACGCAGCAGGCAACACCAGCTTGCCGACCACGGTGGTCACAACAGACTTGACTGCACCTGTGAGCCCCACCGTCAATACGGGCTGGTTCAACACCAGCACACCCACCATTTCGGGCATTGCCGTATTGAATGCAGGCGAGACGCTGAACGTGACTTTCAACGGCGCCACCTACAACAATGTCGCCGTCACAGCAGGGACATGGCAGATCGACACCAGCACCGCCGTCCCCAGCAGTGGTTCACTGCAGCCCTTTGTGCATGACACCAACTACGAAGTCACTGCCACCGCCCAGGATGCGGCCGGCAACAGCATGACCGACAGCAGCACCCTTGAGCTCAGGTCTGACTTCGTACACCCGACCGTCACCATCAGTGGCAATGGCTCAGCAGGGACCATCAGGTTCTACTTCAACGAGTCTCCACTGAACTTTGATGCCAGCGACATCACCGTGATCAACGGCACCAAAGGCGCACTCACCATGGTCGACGCCACGACATACGACCTGGCGGTGACCCCTGCGTTTGCTGAAACTTCGACCAACGTCCGCGTTGATGTGGGCACCAATGCGTTCAGGGATGCGGCGGGCAACTGGAACTCAGTGGCTGCCAAAAACGAGACCATCCTTGACACCCGTTTCACGTCGCCCACTTTCACAAGGGACATCACCAGTCTGGATGTTGCTTATGTCACCAGTGCCGTATCGGCATTCAGTGGCAACCACACGTTCAACCAGGACATCAGCGGATGGAACACGTCCAGCATGACGATCATGGAGAACATGTTCGGGGGTGCAACGGCATTTGACCGGGACATTGGCGACTGGGATATCTCCTCATTGACCAATGCCACCGATTTCTTGAATGGCTCCGGCATGTCCACAGCCAATGTGGACAGACTCCTGGCGGGCTGGTCCGACGTGAACCGGTCTGCGGGTGAGACGGGTATTCAAAACAACGTGGCCTTGGGATTGTTAGGAATGACCTACACGGATGCAACATCCGCGCAGTATTTGACAGACACCTATGGCTGGGCACTGAACGGCTCACTCGCGCCAGATGCGGTTGTGGGCGACAACACACTCGATGATGCTTTGCAGGAACAGCTTGCGGGCTCCGGCAGGATGATTCACGGTCTGGGCGGGGCCGACACCATCACCGGTTCGAGCCATGCCGACACGATTGTGGGCGGAGCGGACAATGACACCTTGACGGGTGGCGCAGGGTCTGACACCTTCCGCTATCACTTCACCAACGAGGGCGTGGACACGATCATGGACTTCAACCGCGCACTGGTTCCCGGCGCGGGTGGTGACGTGCTTGACCTGCATTACCTGCTGGATGGCGCCACTTTTGCAACCATTGGTGACTTCATCCAGTTGGCTGACAACGGTGGAGACGTTTTGCGCTTCGACGTGGACGCCAACGGTGCAGATGCAGGTGGAACGGGCGTGTCCATCATTTTGAACAACACCTTGTTCAGCGATGCGTCGGGTGGGCATGTGGCGTACTTGCAAGACATGATCACTCGAGGGAACCTGGTGATCTGAGACTCTCCCACTCACGCACGCATGAGCCCTCGCCAGTCCCTGACAACGGACTGGGCCGGGGTGCCTCCATTCACCTGTAGCTGGTCACGCACAGGTTAGCCCCAACAGCCACTTCAAATCCGTTCAACCGAGCGCCATGGTTTGACCAGCATGGTCAAAGGCCAGGCGCTCTTGCGCGCATTGCTGAACTGCCACTTTGTCACCCCGGCGTGAGGTGGGCTCCTGCACATCCAATCTGTACAAATCTTAATGATTGCGTTAGGTGATGGGCGATACATTGAATAAACATGTTTTTTATTCAATAGAACGCAATGCAAATCCAAATCATCACTCTTGACGCCGCCAAAAACACCAACTTGGTTGTTCATCAACGACAGGCCGGGCAAGGCCCGATCAAGCATGCCGTGCAAGCGGGTCAAAAGGTCACATTGGTTGTGGATGGCGTCACGTTGACCGGCGCACAAACCGTGGCCCAACAAAAGCTCCGGCTCGTCAAAAATGGCAATGACCTGATTGTCGAAACGGCAGACGGATCAGAAAAGCTGGTGGAGTTGACTGACTTTGCCAATGCAACAGACGCGATCCTGTATGGTGATCAATGGGTTTATGCCCAAGATATGCCCCTGCAAGCATTGGCAGACGGCATCACCTACGCAGCTGTACTGAGTAGCGCATCGGCGGCAGCTGTCGCCGGGTCAACGGTCGGGGCAATGTCGTCTGTGCTGGGTGGAACGTTGTTGATTGGCGGCCTGGTGATCGCCACCAACCAATCCGATTCGGACAAAACGGCGCCTGCTGCGCCCACTGTGACTGTCCGCGACACCGACGGTGACGGCTTGCCCACCATCAGCGGCACCACAGAACCCGGTGCCACAGTGACCATTGTGGACCCGCAGGGCAACAGTCACACCGTGACAGCCGACGCCAGCGGCAACTTCATGCTGGAGCTGGCCTCAGCGCCCACGCCACTGACCGGCAACTACGTGGTCACGGCCAAAGACGCAGCGGGCAATGTCAGCGCGCCCACCACGGTGACCACAACCGACCTCACAGCACCTGCCGCACCCACGGCCACCGTCATGGACGACGACGGCGATGGCCTGCCCACGGTCAGCGGCACAGCAGAGCCTGGCTCTACCGTGACCATCGTGGACCCAGACGGCAGCAGCCACACCGTGACAGCCGACGGCAGCGGCAACTACAGCCTGGAGCTGAACCCAGCACCCATGAGACTCCTGGGTGACTACGTGGTCACGGCGACCGACGCAGCGGGCAATGTCAGCTCGCCCACCACAGTGACCACGACCGACCTGACAGCACCTGACGCACCCACCGCGACTGTCCTCGACACCGATGGTGACGGTCTGCCCACCATCAGCGGTACAGCAGAGCCTGGTGCCACAGTGACCATCGTGGACCCGCAGGGCAACAGCCACACGACCACAGCCAACGGCAGTGGCATCTACAGCCTGGAGCTGGTCACAGCGCCCACGCCACTCCTGGGCAACTACGTGGTCACGGCGACCGATGCAGAAGGCAACACCAGCTTGCCCACCACGGTGGTCACAAGCGATCTGTTTGTGGCCGCACCCACGGCCACCGTCCGCGACACCGACGGCGATGGCCTGCCCACGATCAGCGGCACCACAGAGCCGAATGCCACATTGGCCATTGTCGATCCACAAGGCAGAAGCTACAACGTGACAGCCGACAGCAGTGGCAACTACAGCCTGGAGCTGACCACAGCGCCCACGCCACTGACAGGTAACTACGTGGTCATAGCAAAAGACGCAGCAGGCAACACCAGCTTGCCCACCACGGTGACCACGACAGACCTGACAGCACCGGCCGCACCCACGGCCACCGTCCTCGACACCGATGGTGACGGTCTGCCCACCATCAGCGGCACAGCAGAGCCTGGCTCTACCGTGACCATCGTGGACCCGCAGGGCAGAAGCCACACGACCACAGCCAATGGCAGCGGCAACTACAGCCTGGAGCTGACCACAGCACCTACGCCACTGACCGGCAACTACGTGGTGACAGCAAGAGATGCGGCGGGCAACACCAGCTTGCCCACCACGGTGGTGACAAGCGATTTGTTTGTGGCCGCACCCACGGCCACCGTCCGAGACACCGATGGTGACGGTCTGCCCACCATCAGCGGCACAGCAGAGCCTGGTGCTACCGTGACCATCGTGGACCCTCAGGGCAACAGCCATACGACGACAGCCGACGGCAGCGGCAACTACAGCCTGGAGCTGGCCACAGCACCCACGCCACTGACCGGCAACTACGTGGTCAGGGCGACCGACGCAGCCGGCAACACCAGCCTGCCCACCACAGTGACCATGTCAGACTTGGCGGCGCCTGGTGCGCCGATAGCGTTCGTTCGAGACACCGACGGTGACGGCCAGCCCACGGTCTTTGGCGCCACAGAGGTTGGCGCCACAGTGACCATCGTGGACCCGCAGGGCAACAGCCACACTGTGGCAGCCGACAGCAGCGGCAACTACAGTCTGGAGCTGGACCCAGCGCCCACGCCACTCCTGGGTAACTACGTGGTCAGGGCGACCGATGCTGCCGGCAACACCAGCTTGCCCACCACGGTGACCACGACAGACCTGACAGCACCGGCCGCACCCACAGCGACCGTCCTCGACACCGACGGCGATGGCTTGCCCACGGTCTTTGGCACTGCCGAGCCGGGCTCCACAGTGACCATCGTGGACCCCCAGGGGGTGAACCGCACTGTGTTGGCGGACGCCATCACGGGTGCCTACAGCCTGGAACTGAACATTCCACCCACGCCATTGACGGGCAACTACGTGGTGACAGCAAGAGACGCAGCAGGCAACACCAGCTTGCCCACCACGGTGACCACGACAGACCTGACAGCACCGGCAATGCCCACCGTCAGTGCTGCCGCAGTCAACAGCCAAACACCCACCATTTCGGGCACTGCCGTGTTGAATGCGGGTGAGACGCTGACCGTGACTTTCAACGGCGCCACCTACAACAATGTCGCCGTAACAGCAGGGACATGGCAGATCGACACCAGCACCACCGTCCCCAGCAGTGGTTCACTGCAGCCCTTTGCGCATGGCACCAACTACGAAGTCACCGCCACCGCCCGGGATGCGGCCGGCAACAGCGTGACCGACAGCAGCAACCTGGAGATCAGGGCTGACTTCGCGCTTCCGACCGTCACCATCACAGGCAATGGTTCAACCGGGACCATCCGGTTCACCTTCAACGAGCCGCCACTGGACTTTGATGCCAGCGACATCACCGTGATCAACGGCATCAAAGGCGCGCTCACCATGGTCAACGCCACGACATACGACCTGGCGGTGACCCCTAACTTTATAGAAACGGCGACCAACATCCGCGTTGATGTGGGTGCCAATGCGTTCAGGGATGCGGCGGGCAACTGGAACTCAGCGGCCGCCAAAAACTCAACGACCATTGCCAACAGTTTCATGTCGCCCACATTCACGACTGACATCGAAGGTCTGGATGTTGCTTATGCAACCAGTGCCGCATCGGCATTCTCTGGCAACAACACGTTCAACCAGAGCATCGGCAGCTGGGACACATCCAGCATGACGAACATGTCAGCAACTTTCAGGAATGCTTCAGCCTTTAACCAGGACATCAGCGGCTGGAGCACCTCGAAGGTGACAACCATGCTGGACATGTTCGCTGGAGCTGCCGCATACAACCAAGGCATGAACGGCTGGGACACCAGCAATGTGACCAGCATGGCCACCATGTTCAGCGGCGCAGTGTCTTTCAATGGTGCAATATCGAATTGGAACACCGGAAATGTCACGAACATGACGGGCATGTTCAATGGTGCTTCAGCGTTTAATTCGGACATCTCCCTGTGGAACACGTCAAAAGTCACCAGCATGACCAGCATGTTCAACGGTGCCACGGCCTTCAATGGCGCGATCGGCAATTGGGATACGAGCAAAGTGACCGGCTTTTCCAGCATGTTCTCCGGAGCCACCAGCTTCAACAGCTACATCCGTGAGTGGAATACCGAAAATGCAACCACAATGTTCAACATGTTCAGAAACGCCATTGCGTTCAACCAGAATATTGACATTTGGAATACCAGCAAGGTGGAAAACATGTCGTCCATGTTTTTTGAGGCATCGGCATTCAACCAAAGCCTCAATTCATGGAACACCTCGAATGTGACAACGATGGCTTCGATGTTTTACGGTGCCGATGCGTTCAATCAAAACATTGGCAACTGGAATACGTCGAAGGTGACGACCATGCGGCAAATGTTCTTTTCTGCCAATGCATTCAACGGAGCAATTGGTGCCTGGGATACTTCCAAGGTGACCAACCTCGGTCAAATGTTTCAGCATGCCACCGCATTCAACCAGGACATTGGCGGATGGGACACATCCAAGGTTACGACCATGGACAACATGTTCGCGAATGCAACGGCATTCGACCAGGACATTGGCGACTGGGATATCTCCTCTTTGGCCAATGCCACCAATTTCCTGAATGCCTCTGGCATGTCCACCGCCAATGTGGACAGACTCCTGGCGGGCTGGTCCGATGTGAACCTGTCTGCGGGTGAGACGGGTATTCAAAACAACGTGGCCCTGGGATTGGCAGGAGAAACCTACACGGATGCCACATCCGCGCAGTATTTGATAGACACCTATGGCTGGACACTGACCGGTTCCATCGCGGCAGGCACGGTTGTGGGCAGCAACACACTCAGCGATACCCTGAACCAGAGCGCTGCGGCCTCCGGCAGGGTGATTCATGGTCTGGGCGGGGCCGACACCATCACCGGTTCGAGCCATGCCGACACGATTGTGGGTGGAGCCGGCAACGACACCTTGACGGGTGGCGCAGGGTCTGACACCTTCCGCTATCACTTCACCAACGAGGGCGGTGACACGATCATGGACTTCAACCGCGCCCTGGCGCCCGGCGCGGGTGGTGACGTGCTCGACTTGCATTACCTGCTGGACGGCGCCACTTTTGCGACCATTGGTGACTTTATCCAGTTGGCTGACAACGGCGGAGACGTTTTGCGCTTCGACGTGGACGCCAACGGTTCAGCCGCAGGTGGAACGGGCGTCTCCATCATTTTGAACAACAACTTGTTCAGCGATGCTTCGGGTGGGCATGTGGCGTTCCTGCAAGACATGATCACTCAAGGGAACCTGGTGATCTGAGGATGCTTGCATCTTTGAGGGCTGGGGTTGTGCGCCACGGTGGTGAATGACCGGCACACCGATGGCGAGACCCACATGAACGATTGGCGTGCCGGTTATGTGACCGATCTGGCCTACACCTTCGGTTACTACCCCGAGCTCAACCCCTTGCGGATTCGCCTGGCCTTCCTCAACCAGGGCCTGGCGTTTCCGCAGGTGGGTAGCGCGTGCGAGTTGGGTTTTGGGCAAGGGGTCTCGACCAACTTGCATGCCTCGGCATCGGTCACGCAGTGGTGCGGCACCGACTTCAACCCCTCGCAGGCGGGATTTGCCCAGGAATTGGCGGCATCTTCGGGTGCCGGTGTTCTCTTGGCAGGCGATGCGTTTGCAGACTTTGCGCAGCGCACGGACTTGCCCGATTTTGATTTCATTGCCCTGCACGGGATTTGGAGCTGGATTTCGGACGACAACCGGCGCGTCATTGTGGACTTTGTGCGGCGCAAGCTCAAGGTGGGCGGCGTTCTCTACATCAGCTACAACACCTTGCCCGGCTGGTCAAACTTTTTGAGTGTTCGCCACCTCTTGGCGGAGCATGCCCGTGTTTTGGGGGCTTCGGGTGATACAACCCAGGGGCGCATTCACAAGGCCTTGGGTTTTGTCCAGCAGGTGATGGACACCGAGCCGATGGCATTGATGACAGCACCGGGTGCTGCAGACCAACTGCGGAAAATGCAGTCGCTGGACCCGCATTACATTGCGCATGAGTTTTTCAACCGCGACTGGCAGCCCATGCACTTTTCCACGGTGGCCCAGTGGCTGGAGGGCGCCAAGTTGCAGTTTGCATGCTCTGCCTCTTACATGGACGCCCTGGAGTCGATGCATTTGACGGCCGAGCAGATCCAGTTGCTGGGCCAGGTGCCCGACAAAATCCTGCGGCAAGGGGTGACGGATGTGATGCTCAATCGCCGCTTTCGCAAGGACTATTGGGTCAAGGGCGAGAGAAGCTTGTCGCCCCGCGCGCGCATTGAGCAGCTCAGACAACAACGCCTGCTGATGGTCAGTCAGCGGGCTGATGTGTCCTTGACCGTCAAGGCTTACCGAGGTGAAGTTCAGTTGACCGAAGCCTTGTACCTGCCCTTGATCGATTTGATGAAGGACCACAAACCTCGTTCTTTGGGTGAGATCGAAGTGGCCTTGGCTTCACTGGGCATCAATGGAGGACAGCTGTTGCTGGCTTCGTTGTTGATGGTGGAGTTGGGCCATTTCTGGCCTGTCCAGGAGGACGAGGTTGCACAAGCCAGCCACCAGGCGTGTGTGCAGATCAATCAAAGAATCCTGTCCATGTCTCGCGATGCATCCGAGGTGCAGCATTTGGCCAGCCCGGTCACAGGCGGTGGCATTGCCGTCAGTCGGTTTGAACAACTGTTCATTCTTGCGATGCAAGAAGGCCATTTGAACCCCCAGGATTGGGCCTTGTTTGCATGGGCCGCCTTGTCTGCACAAGGGCAAACCTTGATCAAAGAGGGCAAATCGCTGCAGACACCTGAAGAAAACCAGGCGGAATTGTTGTCCTATGCCGTTCGCTTTTCCAATCGGTTGCCTGTGCTTCGCGCCCTCCAGATCATTGCCCAGTGACCGTTTCGACTTGGAGTTGAGGTCAAAATGCCAAACCTTTAGCAATTGTTAAGCTTGTGATTCATGGTGCTTTTTTTGAATAAAAATGTCAAAAAACAGCATAGGAATCAGAAATGAGGAAAATTTCGATGCGTCAAAAAATGGCTTGCTTGTCCACACAAGCTGCCGCCATGGATTTGGGCATATCGGTTGGCACCGTTCAGAAACTCGTTGATTCTGGAAAACTCGAAGCATTTCGCACACTGGGTGGTCATCGCCGGATCTATGCATCTTCGGTTAAAAAATACCAGAAAGAAAATGGTTATTTGACAACCACATCGACCAACACATTGATTCTTCACCACGGCGATGACATTGATCCAGACATCAAGGTGATTTCACAGGCGGGCGAAATCTATATTGCGCCCAATTTTCTGGAAGTCATTCAAGCCCACCAAAATGCGGAGCTGATCTTCATTGATGCCCGAAGTGATTGGTTTTTGCCGGGTGTCAGTTCATTCATTCAAAAGATGCTCAAGCAAAGCAGAATCTGCTTTTACAACGGCCAATTTCTGGCGTCAGACAATCCGGTGTTGCACATCAGGGGCGTCAAATTCATCAATCAAAACCTGACGCGGAATTTTTTGATGGGATTCAAAATGGGCATCGAGTGCCAGCGCTGATCTGTTGTCTCTGTTGCTTTTTCCAAATTCACAAGACTGGTTAAAAAAAATCAGCCGTGTCTGGCCACATGGGGATACATTTGAAACTTCAAATCAGTTTTGAATGCCATGACCGCCACCACCCCTGCCGAAACGCAGCAACTGACCGCCGCCGAACGTGCCGAGCGCCAACGCGCCGTGGTGCAAGCCCTGGGACGTGTGCTGCCAGCCGACGCCATCCTCTACACCACCGAGGACACTGCGCCCTATGAATGCGATGGCCTGACCGCCTACCGCGAGCGGCCTTTGGTCGTGGCACTGCCCGAGACCGAAGCGCAGGTGCAGGCGGTGCTCCAAGCCTGCCACGCTTTGCAAGTGCCGGTGGTGGCGCGTGGCGCAGGCACGGGTTTGTCGGGCGGGGCCATGCCGCACCGCATGGGCGTGACGCTGTCGATGGCGCGCTTCAACCAGATCAAGACCGTGGACCCGGTCAGCCGCACGGCCGTGGTGCAGTGCGGGGTGCGCAACCTGGCCATCAGCGAGGCGGCCGCACCTTACGGGCTGTACTACGCGCCCGACCCGTCGAGCCAGATCGCCTGCACGATTGGCGGCAACGTGGCCGAAAACTCGGGCGGCGTGCACTGCCTCAAATACGGGCTGACGGTGCACAACGTGCTCAAGGTCAGGGGCTTCACCATCGAGGGTGAGTCGATCGAATTCGGCGGCGATGCCCTCGACGCCCCGGGTTACGACCTGCTGGCCGTGCTGATCGGCAGCGAAGGCATGCTGGCGGTGACCACCGAAGTGACCGTCAAGCTGGTGCCCAAGCCGCAACTGGCACGCTGCATCATGGCCAGCTTCGACGATGTGCGCAAAGCGGGCGACGCGGTGGCGGCCGTGATTGCAGCGGGCATCATCCCGGCCGGCCTCGAGATGATGGACGGCCCCATGACCGCCGCCGTGGAGGATTTTGTCCACGCGGGCTACGACCTGAATGCCGCCGCCATCCTGCTGTGCGAGAGCGATGGCACACCCGAAGAAGTCGAGGAAGAAATCGGCCGCATGTCGGCCGTGCTCACGGCCGCGGGCGCCACCGCGATCGCGGTCAGCGAGAGCGAAGCCCAGCGCCTGAAGTTCTGGAGCGGCCGCAAGAACGCCTTCCCGGCCTCGGGGCGCATCAGCCCCGACTACATGTGCATGGACTCGACCATCCCGCGCAAGCGCCTGGCCGACATCCTGCAGGCCATCTCCGAGATGGAAGAGAAGTACGCACTGAAATGCCTGAACGTGTTCCACGCAGGCGATGGCAACCTGCACCCGCTGATCCTGTTTGATGCGAACGACCCCGACCAGCTGCGCCGCTGCGAGCTGTTTGGCGCCGACATCCTCGAAACCAGCGTGGCCATGGGCGGTACCGTCACGGGCGAGCACGGTGTGGGCATCGAGAAAGTGAACAGCATGTGCGTGCAGTTCAGCCCCGAAGAAAACGAGCAGATGTTCAGCGTCAAGCGCGCCTTCGACCCGCAGGGCCTGCTCAACCCCGGCAAGGTGATCCCGACCCTTCACCGCTGCGCCGAGTACGGCAAGATGCTGGTGCGCGCCGGACAGATCAGGCACCCGGACCTGCCGCGCTTCTGAGGCTGCGCCAAGTCGACGCGCTCAACGCCTGCCAAAAATCGCGGTGCCCACACGCACCAAGGTGCTGCCGGCGGCAATGGCGGCTTCCAGGTCGGCCGTCATGCCCATGGACAGGGTGTCAAACTGCGGCATGGCCAGCTCCGCGCGCAGCTGCCCAAACAAGGCCGTGGCGCGCTGGTGCAGGGCCACTTCGGCCTCGAAGCCGTCCACCGGGTCGGGGATGGTCATCAGGCCACGCAACACCAGCCGGGGCAAGGCGGCCACGGAACGGGCGAGGTCCAGCACTTCCTCGGGCCGGGCGCCCGACTTGGTGGGCCCGCCATCGGTGTTGACCTGCAGACACACCTGCAGGGGCGGCAGGTGCGCAGGCCGCTGCTCCGACAGGCGCTGCGCGATCTTGAGGCGGTCAACGCTGTGCACCCAGTCGAAATGCTCGGCCACCAGCCGGCTCTTGTTGCTCTGGATCGGACCGATGCAGTGCCACTCCAGTTGCAGGTCGCGCAGTGCGACCATCTTGTCGACCGCTTCCTGGATGTAGTTTTCGCCAAAAGCGTTCTGGCCTGCGGCGTGGGCCTGACGCACCGCTTCGGGGCCAAAGGTCTTGGACACCGCCAGCAGCCGGACGCTGGCAGACGGTCGGGCTGCTGCTGCGCAAGCACGGTCGACGCGGGCATGCACCGCCCGGAGGTTGTCGGCGATCAGGGTCATGTCCCAAGGGTACCAAACCCGGAGCTGGGCTACTGTTAAATTCCGGTCATCGTTCAATCTGAATCAAGGCACACCATGAGCAATATCGGCCAGAAAACCTACGACGCCTGCACGCCGCACCAAGTCGCTTTCCTCGGTCTGGGTGTGATGGGCTACCCGATGGCCGGACACCTCACACGCGCCGGCCACCAGGTCACCGTCTACAACCGCTCGCCCGCCAAGGCCCAGGCCTGGCTGGCCGAGTGCCCGGGCCATGCCAGCGCCCCCACCCCGCGCGAAGCCGCCGCCGGTGCCGCCATCGTGTTTGCCTGCGTCGGCAACGATGACGACCTGCGCAGCGTGGTGCTCGGCCCCGATGGTGCCTTTGCCGGCATGAAGCCCGGGGCGGTGTTCGTGGACCACACCACCGCCTCGGCCAGCGTGGCGCGCGAACTGAGCAGCGAGGCCCAAAAGCGGGGCCTGCAGTTCATCGACGCCCCCGTCTCGGGTGGCCAGGCCGGCGCGGTCAACGGCATGCTGACGGTGATGTGCGGCGGCGATGCGGCTGCCTTCGAGCAGGTCAAGCCGGTGGCGATGGCGTTTTCGCGGGCCTTCACCCTGATCGGCGCCTCAGGCGCGGGCCAGCTGGCCAAGATGGTCAACCAGATCTGCATCGCCGGTCTCGTGCAAGGACTGTCGGAGGCGATTGCCTTTGGCCAGCAGGCGGGCATCGACATGAAGCTGGTGCTCGAGGTGATCGGCAAGGGCGCCGCCCAGAGCTGGCAGATGGACAACCGCGGCAAGACCATGGTGGACGACCAGTTCAACTTCGGCTTTGCGGTCGACTGGATGCGCAAGGACCTGGGCCTGGTGCTCGATGAGGCCAAGCGCAACGGTGCACGGCTGCCGGTGACCGCGCTGGTCGACCAGTTCTATGCCGATGTCCAGAAGATGGGCGGCGGACGCTGGGACACCTCCAGCCTGGTCAAACGCCTGCGCTGAGCACCCCGGCACCCCAGCAAAAAGCGACCCGCGGGTCGCTTTTTGCGGCCAGATCGCAAAGCGTCAGCGCGCCAGCGGCGGCTGGCTCAGGCGCTTGAGGTCTTCCTCGGAAATGTCCTCAAACACCCGCACCACCTTGACCACACCGCTGACACTGCGTGCGATGTCGGTGGCACGCTGGGCCTCGCGGGCGGTGACCCGGCCCATCAGGTAGACGATGCCACGCTCGGTCACCACCTTCACGGCGCTGGCCTGCAGGTCCTTGGCGTCCACAAAGGCGGCCTTGACCTGCCCAGTGGTGACCGTGTCCCTGGTGCGCTGGCTCAGGCTGCTGGGCGCGACAAGGGCCAGGTCATTGATGACTTCACGGACGTTTTCCTGGCTCTGGGCCAGCTGCATGGCACGCGAACGGTCGGCCTCGGTACGGGCTTCGCCCGTCAGCAGCACGCGGCGGTTGTAGCTGGTCACGTTCAGATGGACGCGCTCGCCGAGCTCCTTGCCGACCGCATGGATCACCTTGAGTTCGATGGCCTGGTCCTCGAGCTGGGTGCCCGAAGTCCGCCGGTCGACCGCCACCATGCCGGTCATCACCGCGCTCCCCACCACCAGCGGGGCACAGCCCGACAGCAGGCTGGCGCCCAGCGAGGTGGCCAGCAGGAATTTCTGAATTCGCAGTTTCATCACATCGGCTCCTGTTCACCCAACAACTGGGTGTCAATTCCATCACACAAACAATGCAGCACAAGCTGCTGCACCTCACGCACGCGCACGGCCCGCTCATGAGGCACACACACATGCACATCCGTCTCGCGCAGCAGCCGACCGAGCTCACCGCCGCTGCCGCCACTGAGCGCCAGCACCGTCATCTCCCGCTCATGGGCAGCCCGCACCGCCGGTGCCAGCGCCGGCTCATCACCCTGCGTACAGAGGAGCACCAGCAGATCGCCGGAGAGTCCCAGGGCAAGCACCTGGCGGGCCAGAGCGTCTTCGGCGGACCATGAAGATGCCGGCAACAGACCCGCCTCCAGGGTGAGGGCGGCCAAAGCCGGGCGCTCACGCTCGAAACCACCGACCAGCAGCCCGCTGAGGTACTGGGCCAGCGTGACAGCGCTGCCCACCCCGGCCACCAGCACCTTGCCGCCGCCGGTCACGCAGGCCAGCAGGGCCTGCACGGCCGCATCGATCGGCTTGGCCAGGGTCTCGGACACCTGGTAGTGCAGATCGGCACTGTCGATGAAATGCTGTTGGATGCGCAGCTCTTGCATGGCGCGGATCATACCCGGGGCGCAGACCGCCTTCGGTGCGGCGGCTCTGCCAAATCCTTCGCCCTTGTCGGTACAAAGCAGGCGGTGCTGGCCCTCAGTCCGCCGCGAATGCCGCCTGCAGCCAGACCGGGCCGGCACGCTCGAACAAGACCACATCAAAGCGCACCGGCGGCAGTTTTCGCCAGCGCATGAGGTAGTGCTGCGCGGCACGCACAATGCGCGCACGTTTGGCCGCGCCGATGCTGGCCCCGGCGCCGCCGTGGTCGCTGCGGCTGCGCTGGCGCACCTCGACAAAGACCACGGTTCCATCGGGAGCTTGCATGACCAGGTCGATCTCGGCAGCGCCGCGACCGGGCATCCGATAATTGCGCATCAGCAAGCGCAGCCCCTGCGCCTGCAGCAGTGCCTGCGCCTCGTCCTCGGCGGCATCCCCGAGGGCCTTGGTGCTGCGCCCTCCCCCTCCTCTTGCCTGTTGGAGCATCGGCATGATTTCTTCCTCCCTGAGCACCAGCTTCGCCCGTGCACTGCAGGCGGCGCAGGATGCAGCTGGCGCCCAGCAGCATCCAACGCACACACTGTATGTGGTGGCCACCCCGATTGGCAACCTCGCCGACATCAGCCTGCGCGCGCTGCATGTGCTGGGGCTGGTCGACACCCTGGCCTGCGAAGACACACGCCACACCCGCCAGATGCTGCAGGCCTACGGACTGGAACGCCCGGCGCAGCAGCTGCTGGCGGTGCACCAGCACAACGAGACCGAGGCTGCCCAGATGGTGCTGGAGAGGCTGGCGCAGGGTGAGCGGGTGGCGTATGTCAGCGATGCCGGCACCCCCGCCATCAGCGACCCGGGCGCACGGCTGGTGCGGGCGGTTCGGGCTGCAGGCCACCGTGTGCTGCCCCTGCCCGGCGCGAGCAGCATCACCACCCTGCTGAGCGCAGGCGGCATGACAGGTGACGGTTTCGTTTTCAGCGGTTTCCTGCCCAGCAAGGCAGCCGAGCGCCAGCAGGCGGTGCAGGCCATCGCCCAGGAGGGTCGGGCGGTGCTGCTGCTCGAGGCGCCGCACCGCATGGCCGCGCTGGCCGAGGCGCTGGCCGTTCTCGGCAGCCGTGAGGTGACGGTGGGGCGGGAGCTGACCAAGCAGTTCGAACAGATCGTCACCCTGGCCGCCCGGGACCTGCCGGTGTGGATGGCAGAACGGCCCGAGCACCAGCGCGGCGAATTTGTCCTGCTGGTGCACGAACAGCCGGTGATGGCGGCGAAGGCAGAGGGTGAGCGCATCCTGCGCTGCCTGCTGCCGGAATTGCCGCTCAAGACCGCCGTCAAACTGGCGGCAGAAATTTCAGGGGAACCGCGCAACGGCCTTTACGAACAGGCGCTGGCGCTCAAGGCACAGGGCGACTGAGCCCAGCGCATGCCGCAGCTCAGTGCACAAGCACGGGCTGCTGGGCCAGGCCCGCGTAGCCATCGAGGGTGTCCTCGACTTCTTCCTGGGTAGGGCTGTGCTGCTGCCAGGCCTGCAGCTGACGCTGGAACAGTTCGGCCCAGGAGCCGTCAAGGTAGACCTCCTTGCCCGAGCGCTTGTCCACGATCTCGAAGCCGTGGCGCTCCAGCACGGGGCGGGCCGGCTTGCCTTCGGCAGCGCTGGCCTCGTTGGCCAGCACATGCATGACTGCAAAGGTCTCGGATTCGTACAGCAGATTCATGGTTTCGATTCCTCTCCACGGTGACCCCATGTGCTTGCAGTATGCCCGTTTTCAAGAGCCCCGGGGCGCCGTGTTGGCCGCCCCCGATGCTGGCAGGGGCGGCAAGGGCTCGGTGCTGCGCCAGAGCAGGTCGATGTAGCTGCCGCTGGCCTGGGTGATGCGGATGCGCAGCGGCATCCAGGACTGGGCGGCCGACACCCAGAATTCGACCCGGGCCTCGTACTGGTTGCGTGGCTGACAGACCCACTTGGCGACGATCTGGTTCTGCCCCTCCAGGGTCAGCGTTTCGGTCCCCTCGAGCACCAGCGACCAGGGCAGGGCATCGCGCACGGTGGCGGTCTGCACCTGCAGCCGGGTGCCCGGCACAAAGCGCTCGGGCTCACCGGCCATGGCGGCGGCCAGCTGCACATAGAGGCTGACCTGGTCCTGCGCCCCCGGCGACAGGGGCGCAGGGGTGCTGTTGCTGCTGAACACCACGCGCTGCTGCTCGCGGTCAAAATGCGCCGCACGCTCCTGCCGCCAGCTGTCCGAAAAGCGCCGGGGCGCCAGGCCCGTGGCATCGATTTGCCCAACACTGCGCCACTGGCGCCGCCCCACCAGAAAAGCGCGCACCGACAGGGTCAGCTCATAGGCGGTGTCATTGTGCTGCCAGCGCAATTCACCGCTGGCGTGGTAGCTCAGGCCCTTGTCCATGCCATGGAGCTGGTAATGCATGAGCTGCGGGGGCGGCAATGCCCCCAGCGACAGGAGTGGCCAGGTGGCCTCGATCGGGGGGGCTGTGCTGGCCACAGGCTCGGTCAGGCGCGACGGGGTCAGCGCCCCGTCCTGAACTGGCTGCGGCCGGGTCGGTGCGGTCTCGGAAGCGTCCGGCAGGGGCGCTGCGGCCGTGGCAGGGGGGGGCGTATCTGTGCCGTCGGCGGCCACAGCCGGTGGCGGCGCGGCAGCGCGCCGGGCTGGCACAGGGGGAGCGGATCGGGCAGCAGGCGCCGTGGCCTGCGGCACCACCCGCAGCTGCACTGGCGTGATCGGCGGCACCCCCGACAGGCGCACCGCCAGCGGCGCGGCGGCGCCCAGCAGCAACAGCGCATGCAGCAGCAGCGCGCCCAGCGCCAGCAGCACCAGCGTGCGGCGCGGCGGTCCGGCCGACAAACCCAGGCGCTGCGCCTTGGCCATGCGGCTCAAGGCCCCGGCCAGCCCAGGTCGGCCGACAACTGTGCGGCCATCTGGCGCATGGCCACTGCCAGAGGGCCGCTCCAGTCCACGTTGAAGGTCGCTGACGAACCCAGCGACACCACACCCAGTGCCAGATGGCCGTCGGCGTCAAAGACCGGCGCGCAGAACCCCGAGATGCCGGGCAGCAGGACATTGCGCACGCGCCCCAGACCGTTCTTGCGCGTTTCGGCCAGCAGGCTCTGCAGCTCGGCGTGGGAGCCCGGCACGTCCTTGCGGCCGGCATCACGGGCCTGCGCCATTTCCAGCACGATCAGTGCACCCGCGCGGTCCGAACCGACGCCGTGGCCCAGAAACGCGGCAAAACAGCGGCCCGTGGCCGACGAGAGCATGGGCATCACATCGCCCAGCCGCAGGTTGACCGGCACCGCCATCGGCGATTCCTGCCAGTGCACCAGGGTCGGCCCATGGTTGCCCCAGACCGCCAGCGCCAACGTCTGCCCCGTCTGCTCGCCCAGGGCCGGCAGACGTTCGCGCGCCATCTTGACCGCGTCCAGCCGCGCCAGCGTGGCCAGCCCCAGACGCAGCGTGGCCGGCCCCAGCTCGTAGCGGGTGGTGGCGGCGTCCTGCACCACCAGGCCCAGCCGCTGAAAGCTCACCAGGTAGCGGTGCGCCTTGGCCGCGCTCATGTCGGCCTGCGCCGCCAGGTCGCGCAGCATCAAGGGGCCGGGCGCCCGTGCCAGCACATCGAGCAAGGCAAAACCCACCTCCACCGACTGGATGCCGGCGCGCGCCCGGTCGGAGCCGGTGTCTGGCGGCGGCGACGTGCGTTGAACAGTCATATGGCCTAGAATGTCATTTCGTTTAGTTAAACGAGTTTACCAATACGTAATTTGCCCGGTCAAATGAAGCGAGCCAGGCAAGGCCCACAGAGTGCAAAGACCATGAAACTTGCGACCTACAAAGACGGTTCACGCGACGGCCAGCTGGTGGTGGTGTCCCGCGACCTGGGCACGGCCCATTATGCGACCGGCATCGCCACCCGCCTGCAGCAGGTACTCGATGACTGGAACTTCCTCTCGCCCCAGCTCGAAGACCTTTACCAGACCCTCAACAGCGGCAAGGCCCGCCACGCTTTCCCCTTCGATCCGAAGATGTGCATGGCGCCGCTGCCGCGTGCCTACCAGTGGGCCGACGGCTCGGCCTACATCAACCACGTCGAACTGGTGCGCGCCGCCCGCAACAGCGAGGTGCCCGAGACCTTCTACACCGACCCGCTGATGTACCAGGGCGGCAGCGACGATTTCATCGGGCCCTGCGACCCGGTGGTCTGCGCCGACGAGGCCTATGGCATCGACTTCGAGGCCGAGATCGCCGTCATTACCGGCGATGTGCCCATGCGCGCCACTGCTGACGAAGCACTCGACGGCATTCGCCTGCTGATGCTGGCCAACGATGTGAGCCTGCGCCACCTGATCCCGGGCGAGCTGGCCAAAGGATTTGGATTCTTCCAGAGCAAGCCGGCCACCGCCTTCAGCCCGGTGGCCATCACGCCCGACGAGCTGGGCGACGCCTGGCAGGGCGGGCGGGTGCACTTGACGCTGCAGTCCACCTGGAACGGCCGCAAGGTCGGCATGTGCGACGCCGGCCCCGACATGACCTTCCATTTCGGCCAGCTGATCGCCCACATCTGCAAGACCCGCAATGTGCGCGCGGGCTCGGTCGTTGGCAGCGGTACGGTGAGCAACCGTGGCGTGGAAGTCGAGGGCAGAAAGGAATGGCCCAAGGGCTACAGCTGCATCGCCGAGAAACGGGCCATCGAAACCATCCTGGACGGCAAGCCCTCGACCGAATTCATGCAGTTCGGCGACACCATCCGCATCGAGATGAAGGGCAAGGACGGCCAGAGCCTGTTCGGCGCCATCGACCAGCAGATCGCTCAGCTGGCGTAAACCGTCTCGAGTGACTCGAAGCCCTTGACCTCGATCGGGTTGCCGAAAGGGTCCAGAAAGAACATGGTCCATTGCTCGCCGGGCTGGCCGGCAAAACGCAGCTGCGGCGGCACAACGAAGGCCACACCTGCCGCCTGCAGCCGCTCGGCCATCGCCTGCCAGTCGGCACGTTGCAGGATCAGGCCGAAATGCGGCATGGGCACCCGCTGCTCGCCCACCTGGCCGGTCGCTGCGGCCTTGAGCGGCTCTCCCAGGTGCAGGGAGATCTGGTGCGTGAAAAAGTCGAAATCCACCCAGGTCTCGGTGGACCGCCCCTCGCGACAGCCCAGCACCTGTCCGTAGAAACGGCGTGCCTCGGCCAGGTCGGTGACATTGAAAGCGAAATGGAACAAGCTGCGCATGCCGCAAGCATAGCAGTGGGCAATCTGGCCATGGCATTCCTTAAAATGCCGGCCTGACTCCCGGAAAACATTTCCGGACCCGAGAACAGCCTCTTCCGGACCCTCCGATGTTCAATCAATTGCGCCACAGGTGCATTGCCGCTGGCACGCTCCTGGTTTTCCCCTGGTTCATTCTGGGCGTGCTTGCGCTGAACTTCTCCCAAGCGCTGACCGCGACCGGCCCCGGCATCTGGCTGTTGGGGCTCGGTGCCGGGCTGCTGTGGAGTCTCTCGGTCCTGGTCTGGCTGGTGCGACCGCTGGGCCAGGGTCTGCTGCAGGCCCGCAACCACCTCGTTCAGGGCCTGTCTGCCCCGCCACCGCCAGCTGGCCCCCTGCGCGAGATCGACCAGATGCTCGCCCCTTTGCAGGGGTGGCAGGATGCACACGCGGCACTGCGGCGCGAGACCGAACAGCTCAAGGCGGAACACGAGACAGAGCGGGGCAGGATCGAGGCACTGCGGCAGGTCCTGCAGCACATGCACAGCGAAGGCCTGTCGCCGGAGCAGGCGGTCGCCCGCATCGGACCCCACGCCCAGCATGATCGGCGGCTGGGCGAGCTGCTCGGCCTGATCCTGGGGGGCCACGGCCGGCTGGTCAAATCGATCCAGTCCATGACCGAGGTGGTCGAGCGCAACTCCACCACCTTGGCCGAGCTGTCCTGGCAAGCCAAGAGCATCAGCCAGGCCATGACCATGCTGGCGGCCAGCGGTACGCAGGCGGCCAGCGGCTCGCAGATGCTTTCGGAAAACTCGCTGCGCGTGAGCCAGCAGGCGACGCAGGTCGGTGCGCTGGCACGGCAGGCCGAAGAAAACTCACGCCAGGGCCAGCAGGAGCTGCAAACCACCATCGCCTCCATGCGCACCATGGGCACCCACACCCAGGAAGTCAACACCTCGATCATCCGGCTGCAGGACAGCTCGCGCAGGATCGAGAACATCGCCCAGCTGATCCGCGAAATCGCCGACAAGATCAACCTGCTCTCGCTCAATGCCGCCATCGAAGCGGCCAGGGCCGGCGAGCACGGACGGGGTTTCGCGGTGGTGGCGCAGGAGGTCAACAACCTGGCCGAAAAAACCTTCAACGCCACCCAGGAAATCGATGCGAGCATCGGCGGCATCCTTGGCGAAACCGAACATGCCGTCCAGAGCATCAATGTGCTCATCACCGATGTGCAGAACAACGTCCAGCACATCGACCAGGTCGGCCAGCGCCTGAGCGGCATCCTGGAGTTTTCCGGCGTGCTGACCCAGCACATGGACGGTATCGTCAAGGCTTCTGAACAGTCGGCCCGCGAGGTGCAGGGCATCTCGGGCTACCTCGGGGACATACGCAACGAGCTGCTCAGCTTTGGCGAGCGCATCCAGACGCAGGAAAGCCAGATCGTCGGACTGACCGAGCTGGGCGAAGGCTTTTTCGACAACCTGATCGAGCTGCGCTTCGAGACGGTACACCACCGCATGTACCAGGTGGCCCGCAACGCCGCCGACCAGGTGCAGCAGTTGCTGGAGACGGCGGTGGCAGACGGTCTGATCCGGCGCGAGGACCTGCTCAGCGAAGACTACCAGCCCATCCCCCACACCAACCCGCCCAAATACAGCTCACGTTTTGACACCTTCTGCGACCGTGTGCTGCCACTGGTACAGGAACAGGTACTCCAGGACAACCCCATCCTGATCTTTGCCATCTGCACCGACAAGCGCGGCTATGTGCCGACCCACAACAACAAGTTCGCCAAGGCCCCAACCGGTGATTACGCCATCGACCTTGTCAACAGCCGCAGCAAACGCATCTTCAATGACCGCACGGGCAGCCGCTGCGGTGCCCACACCAAAAAAATGCTCCTGCAGACCTACAAGCGCGACACCGGGGAAATCATGCACGACCTGTCCGTGCCGATTTACCTGGGCGGCACGCACTGGGGTGGCTTCAGGATGGGCTACCAGGCGCACGAGGGCACGGCGGCCTGATCTGTGCCGGCAAGGCGCCCCCAGCCGGGCTCCGCGCTCTCCGCTAGGGCTGGTTGAAAAAGGACAGCATGGCCTGCTTGCCGCGTTCGGTCACCTCCGGGCTGTAGGTGATGCGGTTGGTGCAGTTGGTGCGCCCCTTGCATCCACCGCGCACGGGAAAACTGTAATCTCTGCCGTGATCCCAGCCATGTGAAGCGTTCGGGAAGACTTGCACCTGAGTGATCTCCCGCTGACGCGGGTCGGGCAGCTGCCTGACCATCTGAGGACAGGCATCCGCATCCAGTCCGTCATAACTGTCCTTGCCCGCTGCCAGGATCAACAGGGGCACCGAGGCGAATCTCTGGAAATGGTCGGCCGGCATGCCCTGAAATGGCCGGATATCGCCCGCATTGCCCCGCAGCGCCTCATCGTAAAACCAGCATACCGGGTAGAGCGCGGCCAGCTTGTGAAAGCGCAGAGCGCCCGCCTGGTAATGGTCATAGAACCAGCTGCTCGAGGCGTCCATGGCCAGGAACGCCCCCAGCGACATGCCCATGGCGGACACATGCCGGACCCCCGGGATCTGCGCCAGATGCTTCAAGGCCCCCATCATTTGCCCTCGCAAGACCAAGGGCGCCGGTACATCCGAGCTGACATCGAACATTTTCAGCTCGAGGGTCACAAAGCCGCGCCTGGAGAAGAACGCAGCATAGGGCCCGGTGGTGTTGAAACTGAAGCCGCCCCCATGGTGCAGGATCAGCAAAGCCTGCCCATTGGGAGCGCCTTCTGCAGCCCTCAGCAAGCCCTCGACTTGCTGGGTCGGGGTGCCGGCGCCCGTGTCGTAGTGGATCTTGACCCATGACTGCGCCGTTGCGGAAAAAGCAGCCAGGAGGATGGCCACGCCCATCAGCCATGTTTTCATCTTGTCTCCTTGTCAGAACCGGAACCGACGATACCCGCCCCGCACAGGCTCAACCGTGTGGCCTGGGATGCGGCGCCTTGCGACCGGCGTCCATGAAGTCATGAATCCAACATGCATGGGTTGGGAATGTGGGCTTCAAAACCAAAATACGGTGGCCTTCAATGGCATTGCGCTCAATTGACACCACGCATGCCCAGCGGCATCAAATGCCTCTTTCATTTTGGCGCCGCAGCGGATAGCACAGCGCATCGGCCAGCGAACTGGCCACAGAGCCGCCATTCAATACAAAATCATTGTCGAATTGGAAATCACCAGACATGTTTGTGGTGACCAGCTTGCCATTGCCCTTGTTGCAATCATCAACCTTGGCATACCACTTGACGAATTCGATCTTTGAATCTTTCTTCCAGAAAATCCGGCCTTCGGCAAAAATAATATTTTCACCACCACGGTTCTTGCTGAAATCCCTGGTGCCGGCCCTGAAGTCCCAGCGCCCAGTCGACGTTTCAGCGAAAGTCAGCCAGTCCTGGGCGTGGCCTGAAACATGAAACGCAAAGAAAATGAAAAACAAAAATATTTTCTGCATTCAGAGCTCTGGCATCGACTGAAGAAGTGTTGATTTCCAACCTGGCAAGCAGCAGTTCCATATGAACTGCAAGCCATGTCCCCGATTCGCTGATGGGCCTGCGCATGGGTCAGCGTTGCAGCCAGCAGAGCGACCCAGAGTCCCTTGGGCTTGACTCAAACTATTGTTTAGCCAAAGTGAGGGCCTCCGGTGTCTGGCACTCTACATGTTTACGCATGCCAAGGCAACAAAAGAACAGCGGCCAGCAGCATGGCCGCCCGCAGCTGCAAAATGGCCAGCGATCGTTCAGCACCCGTCCCGATGCACCAAGGACGAAGTCAGTCCTCGCCGAACGTCCAGGCTGCCAGCCTCACTGCGCGGGAAGCCTGCTCCATGTCCCGGCAGTTCAATCGGACCAGCGCCCCCGGAAGGTGGCGGATCAAAGACCGCATCCCCGCGCTCAAGATTCTGCTTTTGCTGACGATAACAAGACACTCATCAACCCATGGGGCTACAAATGCTCACCCTGTCCAAAACATCAGATTCAATCGCATACCCCCCAAAAGTGAGGTATGCATTTGAAGAGATGTCTGTCGGTGAGAGCATTTACATCTGCGACTTCAAAAAGGCAGAGAGTGCACGCGTCAGCGCCATCCAGTTCTCCAAAAGAAAACAGCTGGGCTGGCGATTCAGCATTCGCAAAATGGATGGCGGCTGGCGGCTTTTCCGCGTCAGTTGATCAACGACCGTTGCAAGAGTTCACCGTACAGGGACAGTCGTACAAGTCAGCGATGAGCGTTGTCAGATATCGTGCCGAACCAATATCAACGCCATCCCGGAATATGATTTGCTCATCGTTCAATTGCACTGAATTTTCCATTCGGTCCACTTCACGGTGCGCCACGATGGTGATCCATTTGGCCCCCATCAGTGCCGCCCTGTATTTCATCAGGTTCATGGACCCCGTAAAGTCCGTATTCGTGACGATCCTGTAACGCTTGATGATTTGGCAGGCATTGACAGCGGCATAGACCTGCGATCCGACGATGATCGATTTAGATTGCGGGGTCTCCAGGAACTGGAAATTGGGGGCAACCAATGTGGCATCTTTTGCAGCCGAATTGGTCATGACCGGCGCCGAGTCCAGGGGCATGTGATGGCAGCCAGCAAGTCCCAGGGCCATGGCGATTGAAGCGAGAATTTTTTTCATCATTGACCTCATTGACAGCTTGTGAATTGGAAAGAGTTGTAGTTTTTTGCAATCACGGACTGGATCGCTGTCTGGCACAGCGGCAGCACATGCTTCTGCTGCTCGACCAAATTGATCTGCTGCAAAGTGCCATCCTGCAAATTGGCCATCGCCGCGGCTGTATCGTCTATATAAAATGACCTTGTTTGCCTGGTCACCACCTCATAGGTCCTGGGCCCATTGATATTGATCGAATTATTTATATTCTGTCTGTTGTATTCGCGGACAGAATAATTGTAAGACGGCGCGTATGTAGAACTGTACCTGGGGGAGTAATTATAAAACCCAGGGTAGTGGCCATGATAATAATGAAGGGGGCTTCCATGATAATAATATCCACCATGATGGATATTGTCATGAATATGCGCGCAGCCAGCAGCCGACAAAACAAACACGGAAAACAGTATTCTCGAAATCATTTTGAGTCCTTGAGCCCGTGGATTGGACAATTGAACACCGTTGCCGGGACCAGCGCTATTTGCGAACCGTTCAATAAAGTATCACGGTGCAGGACTCTAATGGAAAGCAAACCCAAAGCAAGCGTAATCGACGTAACACCTTTTTTGTTGGAACATATGAACTAAAGAAAATTCGCAAATCACTGGATAAGGATGCGCGCCATGGCCCTGCAACACGACACGGGATCCAAGGGCTGCGCCTTCAGTGCCGTGGAAATCAGGCATTGGATTGCCACAGCGGCAAACATTTGCCGGCGAATCCATGCAACTTCAACGCGCAAGCAAAGCTGTCATCGCTTGGACTCGAGGAATGGCGCGGGTTCATGCGGGCAGTTGGGCCAGGGCATCGAGCATGGCTTGGGGCATGCGGTCCAGTGTGACCGATTTGTGGACCACGCCCAGTTGCACGGCGGCGCGCGGCATGCCGTAAATGATGCAGCTGTCTTCGTGTTCGGCCAGGGTGATGCCGCCGGTCTGGTGGATGGCTTGCATGCCCAGTGCGCCGTCGCTGCCCATGCCGGTGAGCAGGACCGCCAGGGTGTGCCTGCCCGCCACGTTGGCTGCCGATCGGAACAGCAGGTCCACGGCAGGCCGGCAGTGGTGCACGGGTGGGCTTTGGGTCAGCCGGGTGCGGTAGCCGCCTCGTGAGGCGACCACCATCAGGTGGTAGTTGCCGGGGGCCATGAGGCATTGGCCTGGCAAGATCGGTTCGTCGTCGATGGCTTCGCGCACGTCGTAGGGCGTGAGGTCATGGAGCCGTTCGGCCACGGCTTTGGAGAAGAAGGCGGGGATGTGTTGGACCACCAGGATGGGGGGCAGGCCATCGGGCAGTGCGGGCAGCACGGTTCGCAGGGCTTCGACGCCGCCGGTCGAGGCGCCAACCACCACCAGCCGCCGGTCACCGGCTGTGCATTGGGCACCGTGGTGTTGGGCTTTGCCCGGGCTCGGTGGGGGGACTGCGTTGGCATGCTGGCGAAAGCGCTGTTTGGCCGCATGAGCAGCTTTGACATGGAATGTCAGCTTGGCGGCCAATGCACCAATCGAAGTGTTGCCGTCAGGCTTGGCGAGTACTTCACAGGCACCGGCGTCCATGGCCTCGAGTGCCATGCTGGAGCCTTGTTGTGTCAGAGAACTGACGACCACCACGGCCACCGGCGCACGTTCGGCCTGCAGCTGGCGCAGGTAGGTCAGTCCGTCCATGCGCGGCATTTCCATGTCCAGGGTCATCACGTCGGGGTGCAGCCGCGCGACTTTCTCCATGGCGATCAAGGGGTCGTTGGCCACGCCGACGACTTCAATGTCGGGGTCGAGCGAGAGGGTCTCGGTGATGGTTTTGCGCACCAGGGCCGAGTCGTCGACCACGAGCACCTTGATGCGGGCGGTTGTTGGCGATCGCATGGGTTTCATCGCTTTCGTTGGTAGATGCTGTTGCCCAGCATCTGGAAGGGGTGCTGGATGCGCAGCAGGCTTTCGGAGTGGCCGACCATGAGGTAACCACCGGGCTCCAGGACGTCGTGCATGCGCTCGATCAATTGGGTTTGGGATGGAAGGTCAAAGTAAATCAGCGCGTTGCGGCAAAACACCACATGCTGGGGCCTGCGAATTCGGTAGACCTGATCGAACAGATTCATGCGGTGGAACTGAACGTTTCTGCGAAGGGCGTCCTTGACTTTGCAATAGCCTGCGTACTGGCCGCTGCCTTTTTGAAAGTATTTGTGCAGGTAGCTCGGTTCAGGCAGTCCCAGTTTGTCCATGGGGTAGACCGCATGCCGCGCGGTGTACAGGGCGCGTCTGGAGATGTCTGTGGCGTCAATGTGCCAGCGCAGCCCGCCTGGCCTGTGTGCGGCGTATTCGCTCAGGACGATGGCCAGGCTGAAGGCTTCTTCGCCACTGGAGCTGGCCGCCGACCAGCAGTGCAAGCCTTCGCGCGCTGTCGGGCTGTGCTGCAGGAGGTCGTCCAGGAGGCGCGTTGACAGCCATTCAAAATGCACAGCTTCACGAAAAAAGTGGGTGTGGTTGGTGGCCACCAGGTCGATCAGTGTGTGGATTTCCTGATCGCTGTGGTGCTGCAGCCAGGACAGGTAGTCTTCCCAGGAAGTCAAACCCAGTTCGCGCAGGCGTTTGCCCAGCCGACTGGACAACAAGGCCTGCTTGCCGGGGTTGAGGTGGATGCGGCTGTACTGGTGGATGAGACCGCACAGGGTCTGGTAAGCCTGGTCAGACATCTGCGGGGGCGGATGCCCTGCCACTGCGGCGTTTGCGCCCATCGGTGTCGGTCAGAAATCTTTGAAATGGTGCTCGGCTGGGGGCAGCGTGGCATTGGCCGCAAGCTTGTGGCCCGAAGCTGTGCCCAAGGTATTGAGGGGCTGCAGTTTGCCGGACGGGCTGGCGCTGCCGGAATGTTTGTGCTCGTCGGGCTGGGGTTTGCCTGTGGACGATTGGCGCAGCATGCTGAAGCCCACCACCTGGATGCCTTGCTCCACCAGGTCTTCCACATTTTTGGCCTGCTCATGGGTCTGCTCGGCCGTGTGGGCGATCTGGCTGGCGCTTTCGGCGGTGTCTTGGGCCACTTTGCTCATTTGTTCGATGGCCACGCTCACATGCTCGATCCCCTGGGCCTGTTCGCGGGCGGCCAGGGTGATTTCAGCGACCAACGTATCGGTTTTGCCGATCTTGGCTTCGATCTGGCCCAGCGAGTCCTTGACTTTTTCGAGGGACAGCGCACCCAGGCGGCTGTTGCGGATGGAAGCCTCGATTTTTTCGGCCGATTCATGTGCCGCCGTGGCACTGCGCTGGGCCAGTGAGCGCACTTCGTCGGCCACCACGGCAAAGCCTGCGCCGGCTTCTCCGGCGCGGGCGGCTTCAACGGCTGCGTTGAGGGCCAGGATGTTGGTCTGGAAGGCAATTTCGTCAATGCTCTTGACGATTTTGGCCACGTCGCTGCTGGAGCGTTCAATGGCGTCCATGGCGGTGGTCATGTCGGCCATGTTGCGCACGCCTTCCTGAGCGGTTTCGCGGGTTTGCGTGGCCAGTTGTTTGGCTTGCTCGGCGTTTTTGGCCGTGGAGTGGATCATGCTGGAGACTTCTTCCAGCGAGGCACTGGTTTCCTCGATGGCAGCGGCCTGTTCGCTGGCGCCCTGGGCGAGTTTCTGGCTGGCGTCGGTGAGCTGGCTCGATGCCCGGCGGCTTTGCTCGGTGCCAACATAGATTTTGCGGGCCACCTGCATCAACGGTTTAACGGAGACCTGAAAAGCGGTCAAGAGCAGGATCAGGCCAATCAAGAGCAGGCTGACCGAAAAGGCGGCAATGCTCCAGATGACCTTGATCTGGATGTCTTCGGCCGTTTTTTCGCTATTGGCGATGTGTGCGCGAATTTTGGGCAGCAACTCTTCAATCACATCGCGGTGTGCCTCAAAGGATTCCACCATCATCTCAAACGCAGCCTTGAGGCTGGCACTGTCGCTGTTGTGGAGCGATGGCAAAAACCGGTTGTTGAGCAGGTTGAAGTAGCGCTGGAGATGTTTGTCGGATTGCTCAAGGTCCTTGATCAGGTCGGGTTCGGTCAATGGGTTGCGCACAAAGCGGTCGTACGCACGCTTGTAATCCTTTTGAATGCGGGGCGCTTCGGTGACGAGGCGTTGGACTTCCTTGCTGTCGGTGAGGGCCTTTGCGCTGTGATCCTCTTGCGCCTTGATCATGGTGTGCGTGACCATGTAGTGGGTTTCGATCATGTAGGCGTCGGGCGGCATGGTGGACGCCAGCAGGTCGTTCTGGTGGGCTATGTGCCGGTAGAGTTCTCCGCCGATCTTGATCGGCGTGGTGAAGTAGAAACTGCCAGCCGGAATGCCGATCAAACTGACCAGAAACAGTGCTGCAGTGCCGACAAGCAGTTTTTTAAGGTTCAACATGCGGGGACTCCCAGTGCTTGGTGCGATGTGAAATTCAGTGGGCAGAGGGTGTTGCCAGGACTTGCAGATCCAACGGCTCCTCAAAATTGAGCAGGCGTTGCATGTCCAGCAAGGTTTTGACGGTGCCTTTGCTTTTGGCCATGCCAGTGATGAAGCGGGTGTCGATGTCTGTGCCAAAGTCAGGCGGCAGTTCCAGGTCTTCATTCGCAAAGTGGGCGACTTCTTCAACAGCGTCCACCACCATTCCAGTCAGCTGGGGTTCGCCTTGCAGGCTTTCCACCAGCACAACGACCACACAGGCTCGCTCGGTGTCGACGGCCTTGGGCAAGCCAAAACGTTCGCGCAGGTCGATGACAGGCACGATCTTGCCCCGCAAATTGATCACCCCCTGAATGAAGGCAGGCATGCGGGGCACGGGGGTGATGGGGCACAGGCGCATGATTTCCCGTACCCGGAGCACCGGGATGCTGTAGTGCTCTTGCTGCAGCACAAAGGTGAGGTATTTGCCCGCATCAGGCAATGTGGTGGCAGCCGGATTGGTCATGTTCGGAAGGTGTTTTGAGGGTGGTTTCAGCAGACCGGATCGGCAATGGATGTGAGTCGGCCAATGGCGTCCGGATCTACGATCAAGGCCACATGACCATCACCCAGGATGGCAGCACCGGATATGCCTTGCTGGTGCTTGAAGGGGTTGCCCAGCGATTTGATGACGACTTCCTGTTTGCCCATCAGGCTGTCGACCAGGAGTGCGCGTTGCTGTTTGCCTGAGTCCACCACGACGACGATGCCGTCGCTGGGGTGATGGGCCTGGCTGGGCAGCCCCAGCTTATCAGCCAGGCGGATCAGGGGAATGAGCTTGCCGCGGACGCTGATGATTTCGCCTTGGCCTAGTACGGTATGAACCATGTCCGCTTGTGGTCGCAACGATTCGCGGATGGTGAGTGTGGGCAAGATGAAGCGTTGCTGTCCCACGCCCACCAGCATGGCGTCGATGATGGCCAGAGTCAAAGGCAAAAAAATGTTGAAAGTGGTGCCCTGGCCTTGAACCGATTCAATGTCCACTCGGCCACGCAGTTTGTTGATGCTGCCACGCACCACGTCCATGCCCACGCCACGCCCCGAAATTTCCGTCACAGCGGTGGCGGTTGAAAAGCCCGGCAGAAAAATCAGGTTGTAGATGTCTTTTTCGCTGAGTTCGCTTTCGGGGGCGATGAGCCCGCGTTGCAGGGCTTTGTTCAGGATTTTTTTCGGGTCCAGACCTTGGCCATCGTCCCGGATGCTGATCAGTATGCCGCCGCCCTGGTGGCTCGCCTGCAGATGGATGTTGCCTTGTGCGCTTTTGCCTTGCGCCTGGCGTTGGGCTGGGGTTTCGATGCCATGGTCAATGGCATTGCGCATCATGTGCAGCAAGGGGTCGGCCAGCTCTTCCACAATTTTGCGGTCCAGTTCGGTCTCCTCTCCGCTCAGGTGAAGCTGGACTTGCTTGTTTTGCGATGCGGAGAGGTCGCGCACCAGGCGCACCATTTTTTGCATGACCGTGCGGATGGGGACTATGCGCAGCGACATGGCGTTGTGCTGCAGGTCTGTGGTGATGCGCGAGAGTTGACGCAAGTGGCGCTCCAGAGTCCTGTCCTGCTGTGTCAGTACCGCCGGGTTTTGGGCCACCATGGATTGCGCAATCACCAGCTCGCCCACCAGATCAACCAGTGCATCGAGTTTTCGTGTGTCCAGCTTGACGAAGTGCGCGAGTGCGTTCTCGCGTGTCGCTTTTGCAGGGGCGGGAGGATGGGTTGGTTGCGCGTCTTTTTCCCGGGAGTGGGAGGCAGGCGGGTCGTGCTCAGGCGCTGCGGCTGCCTGTACCGAAGGTGGCTCTGTCGGTTCGGACGGTACCGTGGTCGAGGCTGTGGGCTCTGTGGGCTCTGTGGGCGGTGTTGGCGCGCTGGCCTGGCCGACTTGGCCATGCAGAAAGGCCTGTGCTTTGGCGATCAGACTCGCCGTGGGTACGACGATGCCCTGTCCGCGATCTTCACCCTGGACTTGCCTGTCGATGGACTGGACGTAAAGCTGCAGTGCATCTGCGCCGGCCAAGATGAGTTCAATCACTTCTCGATGGATGTTCAGCTTGTCTTGACGGGCCGCATCGAGGACTGACTCGATGTGGTGAGCCAGGTTCTGAACGGGCGAGAGCCCCAAAAATCCTGCATTGCCTTTCAAGGTGTGAAACGCTCTGAACACAGTGTTGAGTGTTTCTTTGTGCCGAGGGTTTTCTTCCAGGACCAGTACCGCTTGCTCGACTTGCACCAGCAGGTCTCGGCCTTCGTTGCAGAACTCATTGAAGAATTCCAGATTGCCTTCCAGGTTCAGTACCAGCGCTTCTTCCCGCTGATCGGTAGCCGATGCGTTTTCTGTCGGCTTTGGGGCCAGTGCTGGTGACACCGGTTTCAGGAAATGCGCATGGCCCGCTTTTTCGACAGTGGCTTGCAAGTGGTCGATCTCGGCCTGCGTCAAACCTTCTTGGCTAGCCAGACCTTGCTGGCACAAGGCAATACACCTTGCCAATGCTTCAGACGTGGCGGTGTCGGTGCTTTCGCGCAGCCATTGAGCGAGCAAGTCCGAAACTTGCTTGAGCCCGTCGGGTTGTGCAGGAAGCAAAAACGCCATTTCAATGGCGACTTCGTGCAAGCAAGATGGAATTGTTGAATTTCCCATTAATGATCAACTGTCTATCGATATTGATCAAAAAATGCTTTAAATATCAAAAACAACAGGAAGCAATATCCCTTAATTTCAGGCGCACAAAATGGCCCGCGTGCCCTTACCGCTCGTGCCTGCGGCAGCAGAGATCGGTCGTGATGGGGTCAGCGCTGTGGTGTTTGGCTCTGGCTCAGCCAGTGGCGCAGCAGGTCCAGAATCTGCTGACGCATGAACGGTGTGGTCAGGTAGTCGTTCATTCCAGCGTCCAGGCAGATGGCTTTGTCGTCGGCCAGGGCATTGGCGGTCAGGGCCAGGATCGGTCTGGAGCGCTGTTGCAAGGCGATTTCGTGGTCGCGAATGCTCTTGCGGCGGTGATGCCGTCCATTTCCGGCATCTGGATGGCCATGAGGATGGTGTCGGAGTACATGGTTTGACTCAGTAGTACAGCTTGCAGTCCGTTGACTGTTGAGTCACCAGAAAAACTGAGCCAGCCGCCCTCTATAGCCGACTTACAGACACGGCTGAAGGCAAAGGCAAATGTCATCAGGGTGCTGCTCTTAGTACGCCGGCCCATCTTTTATATCTTTTTGCCCGTACCCGCTGCCAAATCCGGCCGCATTTCCTCCACTGTCCGTGCTGCGATTTGGCTGATTGTCTTACGGGTGGGCGCCAGCCCCATACGCTCCCTAAAGCAGGCTTCATCGTAGAGCTCACCAGCCACTCGCACTGCGTCTGCTTCATACCGCAGCCCGCTGCGCCAAAAGCTCCCAGCTGCCAGCACAGCGTGGCTTAAAGCGGCAGCAGCGCCTCAAGTCAATGCCAGCCAAAAAGGTGTGCGACGAGTGTGCTGCGGTGTGCGACAAAGAAAAAACCGTTGCCCTCTTGCGAAGACAACGGTTCTTGTTTGGTGGTGGAGTATAGCAGCACCGCAAACACTCATCCCGAAGGTGTGAGGCTTGTTGTCCTGAAAACACCCCCC
>JACCDV011084468.1_pt1 | contig 45601 bp, 48 predicted proteins | sample 7446131 | NCBI WGS metagenome assembly JACCDV01 (sample SAMN15323448, study PRJNA562643) | freshwater metagenome | isolation source: river surface water | place: USA:Blue River Watershed | collected 2017-08-17
ACATCATGGTTTGTTTTTGTGTCTGAGACAGCCCTTTGCTGAACCCTTGTTGTATTTTTATGTTTTTTAATCTCCTTGTTTAAAATTTTTTCTTCTTTGGTTTTCATTTCCATTTCGTTGACAAAACATGTTTTGCTGGTGTAGCTTTCTTCTTGTTCTATCACGAGGATGTTTTTCATCAATGCTTTGTACTTTAACAATTCTATGAATTGAGCATGGGGAAAGTCATGCATCCATTGGTTGTTGTCTTTGCCCATGTTGACATCTTGCTTCCAGCCTTTGTTTTTACCAATGACAATCAGGAAGATGCCTTTTTCTTGGGTTTGTGTCACAATGGCTTTGCTCAATGTATGAATATAATCTAAAGTCAAATTCTTTCTTTTTTCATAGCATTTCAATAACTTAGGATTGGCATACAAATCTTGGTAGAATATCTTTTCGTAAGCCAGTTCCACTTTGGTGATTTCTTGTTTGTCAGACCTTTTAATGCTAATGGCTTTGTATTCTTCGGTAGCAGCCTCTGATTTAATCCTGTCAATTTTCCTAGCAATTTTATCTATTTTGAGTTTCAAATCTTTGCCAGAAACCACATCATGGACATTGCTTTCAATCTCTTCTTTGCTGTTACCAGTGAAATAAGAAACTGTACAGAAGTTTGTCAATCCACAATCTATCATTGTCATTTTTGGAACGAGATTGACATTTTTATCGTTGGTGGCATTGGATTTTGTAGCTTCATTCACGCCAATGTTTTTACCATTATTTTCATGACTCTTCACGAAGTCTTGGTTAAAGTATTCTTTGACCAACTTGTATGTTTGCTTTTGTTTGAGCTTGAAGAAATCTTTCTTGAACATCTCTAAGGATTTGGCTTGTAAATCAGGAAATAATCCTGTCAAAGTCTGATTGATGTTGATGACATAGCCTATTTTGATGGACTTTTTATAAATTCCGTTTTCTCTGATTTGACAAGGCATGATTTTGATGGAAGCCAAAGACAAGTCTTTGCCATACATCTCATACAAATTTTTGCTTTGACGTGATGTTTGAATGCTTTTTAAAATCAAGGATTTGAAATCCGTGCTGTTGTGGATGTCCAAATCTTCTTGCGAGACTCTTACCTTTTTATTAAAATCATGATAAAGCCTGTGCTTTTTAGATACATTCAATAAATTGCCATTGTCTGGCAATCTCAATGCACTGACTTCAAAACTAGCTCCGTCATGTTTTCCCATGTAACTTGGAGTTTTGGGTCTACCAGTGAACTCTTTGGGTTTTGTTTGATAAGCCACTATGGCTTTGATGTGATGGGTAAAATCATCACAAACTTTCTGTAAAACTCCTTGAGCCAAATGGCTATGAACTTGCGTGTAATCTTGGTAAACCGGATTTGCCTTTTCCTTGAGTTTGATGATTCTTTCAATGATGGTTTTATTGAAAGTCTGGAGATGAGTCTCTTTACTTATCTGGTTTGCGAAGCTGTGGTAAACTTTCAGTGTCTTTTCTTTTTTATTTTGTTTATCTTTATCGTTGGCATTTAAATCAGCTTTAAACTCTATGAGATTTTTATTTTCAATTTCCTCTTTTGATGCCTTTTGTTCCAACTCTTTTTTGTATTTATCAAACTTTTCAACCTGTTCTTGTTTCAACTCAACAATGGCTTGGTTTGCCAAATCAATCAACTCTTGTTGGTTTTTATGTAACTTGGATTTGATTTTAAAATGTCCTTCTTCTTTGACATACTGGTAAGAGCTTTGCAAATTCTTGATGATGAACAAAGTGCTGTTTTTGATATTTTTAGCAGCCAAGGTGTAGGCTTTTAAAACCGATTCAATGGCATGTCTTTGCTGTTTGGTCAAGCCCAGAGATTTGTCAGATAAAACCAATTCATGAGTCAAACTCACCGTGTGTTTGAACTCTGTGGTTTGAACATCTGTTTGGTCTATTTCATCTGAAGTTTGCTGGGTCAAATTCTTGTCCTCTGTCGTTTTATCATCATGTTGATATTATCATGTGAAACAAATTTAATCAAGTTTTTTCACGATATTTTTGATGCTTTGCCCATTCTGGCAGACAAAGCTTATGTTGGATTGACCCATTTCAATGTGACAACTCCTGTTAAAAGAAATGAAAAACTCTATAAAAAAGACAAACTCAAAAACAAAGCAGACAACAAAGCATTGTTTTCTAAAAGAATAAAAGTAGAGCATGTCTTCGCCAGCCTTAAATCTTGGAGAATACTCAAACAATTAAATTTTTATCACAGAAAAATGATTGATATGATCTTCCAAGGATTGGTTAATATTTATCATTTGAACCAATTGATCAAATTAAATTAAGTAAAACCTCATTGACAATAACACAATTTTATTTTTAAATCATTGTGAAACAAGCTTAATATATTTCTTTCTAAAATAAGATTATTTTCAAACAACATTTTTTTCATTTCATTCAATGCTTTTGTTATTTCTTTATCATTATTTTCATCTAAAAGAGTCAAAGATTTTAATCTTGCATATTGATGAGGAATATTATAATTGAAATTTTTTAAATTTTTATAATTAAGACTTCCATCAATTATTTTTGCATCAAAAGAATGCAAATAGCGGTTTACTTGATTATGTTTATCAGCATAATAAGATACATATTCACTGAGATACATTCGTTTAAAATCCCCCTGATAGGCTTCTGTATATTTATTTCCATATAGCTGAATTTTTTTTCTATATCTTTATCAACATGTTGACAAATCTGCTTAACATCAATATCCTGATACAAATATGTGTAATAAAATAATTTAAGAAAATCTAGCTTATCATCTTTGAATAAATGTCTAAAAAATATATTTTTTGATTTTTCCATCAAATCATTATAAATTATTTTTTATTTAAATCAATAAAAAAAATTCATAGTTAGTACTGTCAGTTTGATTTTTTTAAAAAATATGTTACTCATTAAAATTAAATTTTTATAAAAATAAATCATTTTTATCTCTTTAATGATTCAAAAAATTAATCATTCAGTTATCAGTTAATTCAACTTTTTTAATGAATTTTTATTTTCTAAATTCGTAGTAGTTGTCAAACTGGACAGTACTAATTCATAGTATTTTTTTGCATTGCCAGCTCTTATTATTAAGCATATTAATAAATACAGCCGTGAAATTCATCAATGATTTCAATGTTATTGAATTGAACATATTCATTTAATTTTTTCATACTTGAAAAAGTGATTCCTTTGGCATGTAAAGCTCTGTCATTTGCATATGAACCTATAGTAATCATCACTGATTTTTCATTCATTTCCTGAGCAACTCCTTCAGGTAATACTTCATGATATGATGATTTTTCACTCTTATAATCTGAAATGATCCAATTCCAAATATTTTCAGAAACCAACTTGATATCGATATCTCCAGCACTAGTCAAATAAATCAAATACATATCTTTATCCTATAAAGATCATATGATATCATGAATTCAATTTATTGTGAAGAAAAATTATTAATTTTTTGTATGCGATTTAATGCTTCATTTTTTTCATCTATAAAAAATGGATAGAGAGTTTTAATAGCCCACATATCTTGATATGAAAGCATATATCTCTCAACACTTTCATTATAAATATCAGTGGCCTGAACTGATGCACCATATCGTAAAACTTGCTCTAACAATTGTTTTTTATTCATTGCTGAAAGATAGTGAGCAACTGTTTGTCCTTTATCTTTATCTTTGACTTCTAGATTGATATTTTCAGTTAGTAGTTCACTGAATATATTCATATCAGATGAGTAAAGAGCAAATAAATGAAGAGAAGTTTGTGACTTTTTACTTTTTTTTGCCACTTGCTTTTTCCACTCTTTAGCATCAAAAGCTGCTCTGATCTCACTGAACGCTTCCATGTTATTGAGCTTCATAATTTGATGAAAAACTGTTTCACCCCTTTGATTATATTGCCCCCAATTAATCAGATTGATATGTTCAATAATAAGAGGTATATAAGTTGTATTTCTCCTCATTAATAAAATATGAGCTAAGGTATTACCCTCATAAAGCACTGTATTTAAAGATTGAGGATTGGCATCAATCATTTGCGTGAGTTTGTTAATATCAGAGGTTTGCAAATTAATAATATAGTTGTTTTTCGCACTTTCATCTTCCGCAACTGTCTCATCTTGCTTGACTTCTTCGCCTCCCAAAGAAATTTCCTTATTCATCAGATCAATGCTTTTAATAACAATACCAGTATTATTTTCTGTATTTATTTCAGTAAGACCAGAGGCTGTACTAGATTGAGCGTCCACAGATGAAAAAGCAACCATTAAACAAGCTGCAAATATAGAAGAATATTTATTCATATGGGATTTTTAATTGAATATTGATTAAATGTATTTTTTCTTGCATCTAAAATAGTAGATGGTAAAAGAGTTATTGCCTTTAATGATTTTTGCGCATGGTAAGATTTAGAAAATGCATCTTTACGTAATGAATCCACAATATCAAACATCAAAGAAATATCAAAAAGATACTGATTATTATTTTCTACCAATATTTGGTGATATGTTTCAATTAACTGTTTTTGCTCAGGCAATCTTAAATAATTTTTCATCAAAGTAGTGGTATCAAATTTAGCATCTACTGTGATGCAATACATAGAAAAAATGATTGTTCTTTTCAAAATTTCTGACATCAAGTTCATAAGATATTGATGAGACACAATCAAATCACCTTTTGATTTTTCTTCATCATCCATATGTTTAACATACTGAGTCATGAATTTAGAAACTTCGACTAAAAGGTCTAAAGGAGGTAACATGATGCTATCCATTTCTTCGATTATTTTATTCATTTTTTCTTGTTGCTCCTTTAATTTTTGTTTTTGATCAAAAACAGTATACACATACGACATATTTACCTTCAAATTTTAAAATAAAATACATGAATTTTTATTAAATGTCAACTCACCAAAATGCATAAACTTTTCTTTTTTGCATAGTTTTGAAACATAAGTATTATTTTTGTTTAATTAAATTTTTTCGATAAGTTAAATTATAATATTTCAAATCATTATCTGAGGCACTCAACTTGAGATAATTTTCGTCTAAATGCTCCAAATTAAATGCAATATGTAACCTGACATCTCTCATATTTAGTAAACTCCATTCAATGGCTTGTCTAAACTCAAAGAGATTATAGTTTTTATTTCTGGTGATATCATCCAAAGTTTTCCAAAATATAGCTTTATCTCTTTGCTTAATTAAATAAGCAACTCTATATTCTTCCCTTAATTTTAAATTTTGATAATCAACTTGACATTGCTTATAATTCATCGCATATTCTTTACAATTTTTAGTCAAAGGAAATGATTTCATTTTATCAAACAATGCAGCAGATAATCTTTCTGTTTCTAATTGTGATTTTTTAAAATTTTCAAATAATTGAATCACTTTTTTAAGATTATCTTCAGGTAACAAATCTCCCTCATTGTCTTTCATAAGTTTCACTGATGTGCTATTATTAATCGTTGAAAAATGAATATTACAATTTTGTGTCGTAATTGCATAAAAAACTTGTTGATCTGGTTCAAGAAAACAAATATTATTATTTTTCAATTCATCATTTTGTCTCTTTATTTCTTGATTACATTTATCAATAAATACATTATCTTCAAGCATGTTAGCACACACCTCTGGATGTTTATTAATCACACCAGGAAGAAGATATGAATTCAATTCTTGCGCCTGTACATCTATGTGCATTAAAATTAATAATAAACTTATTCCAACTCTTTTCATAGCTTCCTTAAAAAATTTTAATTTTAAGATATGCTTTAATATTGATTTGTCAACGGAATGAAAGAAAAAAAAAGATAAAAAAAACAGACATAATGTCTGTTTTTTTATTTTTTATCTAACTTGTTTCAGAATATTCCAAGATGTATTTTTTGTAGCAATTTGATTGTAACCAACAGCATCACCAATAGGCACTTGTAGATTATAAACCATATCGGGAGTAATACCAATTTGACTTTCAATATTTGGATATGTTTTAATTAAATCAAGCACAGGTGTTCCTTGATTAGCAATAGGTTTAATGGCATATCCATCTGCTGCCAATCTATCTGCTGCATAGAAAAAATCAGTTGTTGCTTTTTTATGTTGAAGAAAAGCTTCATTATATTTCTGAACTGCTTTTTGATAAGAATATGCAGTAATTTGATTGCTCGATGATGCTCCAATTGCTCCAGCAGTCACATCCAATGATTTTCTTTCTAAGAAATCAGCAAAAACTTGAGCTTCCCTATCAAGATTCTGCCTTGTTCTTTCAAGATTTTGTTTATTATTGCTTAAAACCTCGGCAAAACTTGGAGGTAATGATTTATTTCCATCTCCCGCCCAACTATCTAACGCTTTAAAAGCTGGACTGGTATTCACATTTGAAATAAATGCTTTACAATTACTATCTCCAACTTCAGATACTGAATAAAATGACGGTAACTTATAAATAACACATTTAGTTGCTCCCGAATTAGACATTTGAACCATTTCGGCTCCACCGTTTTGAGCATCTGCATTATTTCTCAAATAATTCTGACATTCTTGTATCACTTGTGCTGCTGGCACTGAGCGACCCAATCCAGCACCGACTATAGTTAAAAGATCTTTACCAGTTCCGCCCCCAAATTGATTCATAACTCCTGCGCCAACAACCATACCTCCTGCTCTTGCAGCAGAACTAACGGGTTGCACATGACCAACACATCTTGGGTCCATGCCATCAGGATAACTATCTTTTCCAAAAGCTCCCTCAACTGCTGCAATTCCAACAACAGCAGGTAACACTTTACCAGCTTCTGCATTGGTACTCACCATGCATGCTAAAGATGCTAAAACCAAAGCCCCCAACTTACCTGTCAAACCAGGAGAATAAATGGTAGAGCTTTCCGGCTTTTCTCCCATTTGTGCAAGAGTTGACTTTGATAACAAATTAATTGACATACATACTCCAAAATAAAATATAACTATTTTGATTTTATGATAAATTAAAATATTGTCAACTTATTACTTGTTATATTTTATCTTTCAGCAATATTTTGATAAAAATCACTTAACTCAGTCTTAAATTAAGATAAAAAAATATTTTCATTCTTAAAATTAATCATGATTTATATACGTTTAATGATATAAAGAGTCATTATCAAACTATCAATTGAATAAAAATTAAATAACAATCATAACTTTTCACTTAATAACAGATTTTTTATAAATATGAGATTTTTCATAATTATTTCTTTTTTTCATAAAAGCAGCTTCCATCAAACTTAAATCCTCTTGGATTAATTCTAAATCAAAAAAGCATCCAAAATTTTGGTTGGTTTTTTCAATCATTTGTGAAATGGTACTTTGTGCTAATTCTTGTGTGATAGCAAAAAATTCTTTTTTAATTCTATATTTTTTTAATTCACGATGAACCATAGCTTCCAATAAAACACTATCAAAGGTAGGTAGCGCAAAAACAACCTCAAAATCATCTAGAACACCAGATGAAGAAAGTGTCTTCGCTCTTTCAAATGGTGTCTTAGATGTTCTTCCTATTTTCAAATAAGGATATCTTGGGTTCATGGCGATATAAACCCAGCCTTTTCTTTTGTGAATATGTTGGACTATTTCACTCATATTGAGTAAAACCTGTTCAAATGAAAAATCTTGTGGTTTTACCCATAATTGTGAGACTTTCATTTTAATCTCTTTTTAAGATTTTTTTGCTCTTGACTTAACCATTGAATGGCCTGCATAGGTGTCATATCCAAAACATCTAAACTCAAGAAATTTTGAATAAACTCAGAATCTGGAGGAATAAATTGAGTCATGGCTTGTTCATTTATTTTATTGATTGACTCTTTAACATTATTGATTGACTCTTTAACATTTAACTGCTCAATAGATAAATCTTTTGACTCTAATTCTTTGAGTTTTTGCTTTGCTTTTGCTAAAACTTCAATAGGCACTCCTGCTAATTCAGCCACATGAATACCATAACTTTTACTAGCCGCTCCTTCTTCAATCAAATGAGTAAAAATAATACCATTATCTGAATCAATCGCTGATACATGATAGTTTTTAACATAAGTATATTGGTTAGCTAATTCAGTCATTTCTAAATAATGTGTGGCAAATAATGTTAATGCTTTTATTTTGTGCGCCAAATGCTCTGCAATAGACCAAGCAAGTGACAATCCATCAAAAGTAGCTGTACCTCTTCCTAGTTCATCTAACAAGACAAGACTTCTGGACGTAGCTTGATTGAGTATATATGCTGATTCACTCATTTCAACCATGAAGGTTGATTTTCCAGATGAAATATCATCATTGGCACCAATTCTTGTGAAAATGGCATCAATATTTCCCACCTTCAGAGATTGAGCCGGCACAAATGAACCCATATGAGCCATGATAACAAGCAAAGCAACTTGTCGCATAAATGTGGACTTACCTCCCATGTTCGGACCTGTGATGATACCCACATTAGAATCAGGTGCTACATACAAAGAATTTGGGACGAAGTTATCTTGTAACATTTCGATGACTGGATGGCGACCTTGATTCATCTCGACAAAGGTAGAGCTTAAATCAAATGATGGTCTTTGATAATTTTGCTCATGAGCCAACATAGCAAATGCATTCAAAACATCCCATTCTGCTAAAATTTTTGCATTTTTTTGCAATGGATTTACATAAGGTTGAAGCTTATAAATCAACTGGTCAAAAATATGTTTTTCACGAGCAAGAGCCCTTTCGTTGGCAGATAAAGCTTTTTCTTCGTAAGCCTTAAGCTCATCTGTTATGAATCGCTCTGCATTTTTAAGTGTTTGTTTTCTTTTATAATTTGAAGGAATTTTATCCAAATGTGAATTTGAAATAGAAATATAATAACCTTGAGCAGAATTGAATTCAACCTTGAGATTTGGAATGTTGGTGCGCTTTTTCTCTTCAAGTTCAAATTCCTTCAAGAATTCTTCATTTCCAGATTGTAGCTTGCGACACTCATCTAATTCGGCATCAACTCCATCAGCAATGACCCCACCTTCTCTGACAGTTGCATTAGGCTCTTCAATCAAATACTTTTCAATCAATGTCTTGATGTTTTCTGGTGGAAGATTAGCGATGAACATTCCTTTAAGATAAGCTGGCATTTTTTCAGCCCATAACATCAATTTTGGCATGGTGCGTAAAGTTTCACGTAAAGCAGCTAATTCTTTAGGTTTAATGGATTTCATTGCAATTCTGGTAGCAACTCTTTCGATATCACACCATTGACTCGCTAGGGCAGACCAAGAACCATACATTTTTTCATTTTTTAAATATTCTACACGATCTAATCTAGATTTGATAACATCCATATTCTTGGTTGGATAATGGAGCCAATTTTTAAATAAACGAGAGCCCATTGGATTTGAGCATTTATCCATTCTTTGAAAAAATGAATTTTGTTGATTTCTCATTCCATCAAAAAGCTCCAAATTCTTTTTTGAATTATCATCAATTTGCAAGAAATCAGCATCTTTAAACCATCTAATCGTTTGAATATGAGTAGCTTCTTCTTTTTGAGTGTTTTTGATATACATGAATAATGTAGAAATGACTGAAGAAATGAATTCATCGCCCAAATCAAACTTATCAATATAGTGTTGACCCAATATTTTAATCAAGTTTTGATTACATAAAATAAGATCATATTCCCAATCTGGAATCGTTGACCTCACCATACCTTGTGGCAATAGAAAATGATCTTTTTGCTTTTCTGAAATTAACACTTCAACTGGATTAATTCTTTTGATTTCTGCATCGAATTTTTCCATTTCAACTTTATTACACCATATTTCACCTGAAGAGAAGTTCATCCAAGCAATTTCCACAGATTGATTTCTTTTGTAAACAGAAGCTAAAAACCTTGTTTCCTTATCACCTAAAACTCCAGTATCCAACACTGTGCCTGGTGTGATAATTTTTGCCACCTCTCTTGTGATAGCCTTCGTTGCTTCATCCTCTTTTTGTTCACATAAAACAACAGACAATCCACTGTTCATAGCTTTTTGCAAATAATTATCAACTGCGTGAAATGGCACACCAGCCATTGGAATTGGCTCGCCTTGTGAGTTACCTCTAGCCGTCAAAGTAATTCCTAAGACAGAATGAGCAACTTGCGCATCTTCAAAGAAGAGTTCATAAAAATCTCCCATTCGATAAAAAACCAATTTATCCAAATATTGATTTTTAAGCTTCACATAAGCTTGCATCATAGGAGTTAATTCATCAATTTGTTTTTGTGAAAATGGAATGCTTCTAAAGCCTAAATTTTTAACAATAGCCATATTATACCTTTTTATATAGATATTTATTATACTTAAAAATTAAAATTTATGCAAATTTTTATTGATAGACACAGTAATATACTGTTATTTTAAAAGAGTAAGATATCACTAGTGATGAAGCTGAGATGAAAGAAAAATCAGTCTTTAAAAAATTTGATTTCAATAAAAAAAATAAACTGTTTTTTAATAAACTCTGAAGATTGACAAATCTTTAAAATGAAAGGTTTAATAGGATAACTGTAAATTACTGTGATAGACAAGGCATGTTTCACAATGTGTGAATGCAAGCTTACAATATTCAAATATGGAAAAAATAAATAAAATTCTTTTTTGGTATTTAGAAACAAAAACAATAGATATTATCTTTCTATTCTGAATAATAAATAAAAAAGAAACTTTTAATTTTTTATTCTTAGCTATTTATTCATTATAACCTATTGATTATAACCATTTTTCAGCATCCAAACACATAAATCGATAACTGTTGCATTTTTTGTTTCTTCTTTTTCAGATAAAATGGTCATAATAGGTGCCATTTTTCCATCATAATGTCTTTTCATGACATCTGGTAAAATAAGTGATAATGTTTTTTGCATCACCGAGTCTACAAACTTGGTTGGCATCAATTGTTTTTTCTTGAGCATGGTACTAATGGCCCAACTGACTTCTTGTTCACCTAGCTTAAATTTTTTATACTCATCATATTTTTTCAAATGTTTGAGAAAATTCTCAATTTGAAAAAATTCTACTTCTCTTTGTGAAATATAAGATTTGACTTCTTTTTCTATCCACTCAATTTTTCTTTTCTTGAATTCTTCTGGATTAGATCCATTTAATCCAGGAATGACACCTTGTATTTGATAACCTCCACTGTTTTGAATACTTTGATTTCCTTGATAAAAAGGTGGGGTATAATTGTTGGACTGAGAATCATTTGATTCTTTTAAATGATCATTAGATATGACGTTTGTGGAGAATTGTACATCTAATTCTCTTAAATCATCTTCTTGCTGTCTGTCTTCCTGATGAGATTGCTGAGACTTTGTTTGAGATTTTGTCATCGGTTGATATTGAACTGGTGCATTCATATTTAAGATACCACCACCATCAAAAACAGGAAGCTGATTGTTGTCATCAATTAAAACACAAGCTTCCCATTTTCCGTGAGGATAGGTCAAAACGGGAAGCTTAGTGATTTGATTTTGGTCAATTTTAATATGATGATAAAACATGAGTGAACCATCTTCTTTGATATCATAGCTATCAGCATAGCAAACAATCAATTGATTATTTTGATTTTGATATTTTTTAAAATTATCGGCTCTCATCATTGAAACACCGAATCTGAATTGTGGTCTTAATGAACTCATGTTATACCTTTTTTATTTCAGCTATTTTTTGTGGTGAAATATTTTTGTACGAAGTCAATGTTTGAATTTTGACTTTGCAGTTCTCCACCTTTTTCTTCTTCCTTGATAATCATTGCAACACGTTTGCTCAAAACACCAGATTTCACACCCAAACGTTCAGCCACTGCTTTCAAGTCATCGTTGTATGCTTCTTTGTCTTGCATCATACGTCTTTGATTTCCAACCAAAGCCTCAATCGCTGCAATCAATTCAGGAGTTAATGTGTTTTCAGCAACTTCTGTATCAGGTAATTCTTTTTTAGCCATATGTTTTCCTTTCAGTTAAGCTAGGAAATTATAGTAAATAAATATTGAAAATTTGTCAAATTTTTGCCTTGTTTATTTTTGTATTTTCAATCAAATTAAATTTTTCTATTGTATGATAATAAGCCATGCAATTTGTTTTTGCATCATTCAAGGCATGATGTTTTTGTAAACCTAAATATTCAAAAATAGTCTTTTGTTCTTTGAAAAAATGATCAATCAAAGTATTTTTAGGCAAAAAATTATTTTTCTCTAACAATAAGAATTTTTCTGTAAATACTTCTAACTTAAAATCGTAAGAATCAAAATCAATCCATTCAAAAAATATTCTTAAGTCAATCAGTTGGTCTGCCATTAAAACAATTTCATCATAATCTTGAGCCAATTGATTTAAAAATTGATTGACCTTAAGTGCTATTTTTGAACGCTCTACTCCAAATTCTTCAAGATTCAGCAATGGTTTGACAACATTTTGAATAAATTGTGGATTGGATGTTTGTTTGAACCTAGCATCTTTATTTTCAATGTAAAACGATTGTTCATCATTGGCATACAAAGCAAGAGAAATAAGATCAGGATTTTCAAAATCTGTGAATTCTATATCGATAAATAAGTGTATTTTTTTCATTTTTATATCTTAATTTATCAATAAGATATAGTCAAATTTCAATTCGCAAATTTAGTACTGTCGGTTTTGAGTTTTTTAAAAATATGTTACATATTAAAATAAAATTTTTGTAAAAAGAAATCATATTGATATATTTCATTATTGCAAAATATAAAAATTAATAATTCATTCATCACTCAATTCATATCAATTTTCAAAATAGACAGTACTATCATAAGTTTTATCACTGTATTGTAATCTAAGAATAAGTATGTTTTTGATCTCATTCAAGGAATAGAAGTTGGCAATTTACCTTTTAAAGATTTAACATCTGGAGCAATCATTTGTACATTTACCTGTTGAGTCATAGAGTTTTGTAAATGACTTTCTTTTAAGTCTTGAAGAATTTTTTTCTCTTCTGGATCTTGTGTCATGGATAATGCTGAGTCAATTGTTTGTAATTGATTAGGAATCTGTACTTGCTGGGCAGACAATTTATTATCTTCTTTTTTTGATAACTTGATTTGATTCAAGTTAAGTGAATTGTCCATCTTCTCACCTTTCGTATAAATACTAATAGCTGAAAGCTTGGCATTTTCACATTTAAGTTTTTTTTTCGATTTTTGTACATCTTGAGTCGTTGTATATACTATTTTTTGATTTTCATCAACACACTTAATAATTCCATTAGCTTGAGCTTGTGAAATATATAATTGAACAAATAAAAAAAAGAAACGTTTAATCATTTCCTTTTTTTATATTTATTTTTTCATAAGTCAATAACTTGTCAAAAAGAAAGTTTTTTATGAATCACTTGATCAAGTGTGTGCATGATGAGGTTATCGGGCAACTTAACCTGTCCATTGACAGATTGAATGGGAAAAGGAATGGTTTTAATTTGCATTGATGAAAGATTCAAGTTTCCATCAATTTTGACCAAAAATGGACTACATTTGAAAAATATATCTCTTTCATCTTTTAATTTGGATGCCTCAGAAGAAAATAATCCCAATATAAAATGATCAAAATATTCTTGTTTATAATCTATATTTTCAATGATTTCATAATTTGATGGATAATCTTTATCTTGATTATGTTGATACAACCACTTAATGATTTCTTGTTCATCTGTTAAAATATTTATTCTTGAGCCGAATAAAAAATCATACATAAAATAAGATACTTTCGTAAATAGTAAGTTTTTTTTCATAAATTATTAAATCAGTTGATAGCTCATTTTATATTAAAAGAATTTATTTGTTTCGTCAACAAAACTCACAAATTCATACAAAAATCTTGCTTATCACAACTTTTTTGCTAAAATAAAAAAATCATGAGTATACAAATAAGAAGCGATTTACCCTTAAATACTGAAGTTCAACATTTATTCAATCTCATTTTGAAATTGAATAACTATGAAATGGTTCAAAAGGATTTAAGACAAAATGGTGCGCAATTCGATTCACCTTCTGGACCTTATAATTCATGGTCTATTAGATTCCAAAACTCAGAAAGAATCAAATCGAGTGATTTTGAACCAACAATTCTTGAGCTTCCATATCAAAACTTATTAAAAGAGCCTCGATTGATTTCATTCCATACAGAAGGAGATTTTGATACAAAATGCATTTTAATGCCATTAAGTGTTGAAAATTTAACTCTTTTACATCGAATTAATTTGTTTTTTGGAGGGGAGTTAAGTATTGAAGATTTTCTTGTGATGAAATACAAAGGAAAAATGAAAAAGAAGTGTGAGAACAGTGATGAAAAATTTTTTATTTTTCAAAACCTTCTTTTTCAAGAAAAGCCATTAACAAAAGAAGAACATCAATTTGTTTTAGATAAATTTTCTTCTGTCATTGATCCACATTATAGACAAAGATTACTGAACTCAGCTGATTTTATTGATGAGTTAAATATTTTTGATAAAGAAAAAATTCTTAAAGAATTAGATTTAAAAGATGATACAAAGAAAAAACTTTGCAAAATTTAATAAAGCAGGCATATGCCTGCTTTATAATGAAGATGACAAATTTTTTTGATTTTGATTTTTATCAATAATCAATTAAAATAAGGATTAATTGGTTACAATATTGAATTGATTATCAATAATACCAATAGATTTGACACTTTGTGTGAACATGTTATCCATTTTATAAATTGGAATAGGCTCTAACTGTGGTAATACATCAGTCTCCAATAATTTGAAAAAACCATTCCACTTATCTTGCTTTTGTCCACCTTGCTGAACAGTTAATTGTATATCTGTCATCTTGGTGATCATGATTTCTTTCGTTTTTGTATTCCATGCTGGAACAAACTTGGAACACATATAAACCTTTTGTTGAAAAACAGTTTGAATCAAAGTATTGTTAAGAAAAGCACAAAATAGTGCTTTGTTATCTTTGATATCTACTTTAGGCTCACTGATTTCTATCTTCTTAATTGTTTTAGGAAACATCAAAGAAACACCTGCATCGACTACTCTTGCTGAAAGAGTTAAAGCAGATGCAGAAGAAACCATGAGTAAGGTTAAAGTCATTCCTGCAATGATTTTTTTCATATTAATCATAAAATGATTGTTGAGTCAATGAAATTTGTTGAACCTGAGGCATAGCCATCAATTCACGAATTTGTTGCTTTTTACCAGCTAAAAGAACATTCTTTGATGTTTTTGCTTTGATTTCACAACCAATTTCATCACAGTAAATTAAGAAACCGTAACTTTGTGGTGTATTGAGATGAACAATAAAATCAAATTCTTGGCGCTCAGGCATTTTATCAAAAATTGTTTTAGCTAAGTTCATTTTATTCATCATGGTGTCCTTTCAGATTAGGTTTAAATTATAAATATTTTTTTTAAATTTTGCAATCATTTTTTGTCAATTTACTACAAAATTGAAACAAATAAAAAAAGAGCAAAAGCTCTTTTTTTATAAATATTAAATTGCTATTTCTTTTTCACTTAAAATAGCTTGTACCACAACATCGATACCTCGATATGGCATCGTCATGGTGCCTTCTTCAATAGATGAAAATTCATCAAACCAAACTTGTCCTAAAATGATAGAATATAAAATCTTATTCAATTCATTTTGTAATTTTCTCACAGTTGCAATCGTTGCTTCAGTTTCTGATTTTAACCAAGCAATGATGAATTCTTTTTTCTTTTCTTCAGACATCAATGATTTAATAAAAATATCTGAATCTTTGAAGGCTTCATATTCTGCAATGGCATCAAGCATCAATGTATCCGCAAGATTTAATTTTGATTTCTTTGCTCTTTTTTCCAAAACAGCTTTGACTGATGGTAAAGTTGATAATCCAGCAATTTTGATATTTAATTCTTTAGAGTAATAAAAATCTCCACTCTTTTCTTTTTTCACACTAGGTGAAAAACCATAATCCTTGATACCAATTTCATCTAACCAAAGAGCAGCTCTTTCACCATATAATGATGAGAGTTTCTCTTGCTTTTTAGGCTCAAGCTCTTCCATGTAAAACTTAAATACCTTTTGTTTTGCTTTCAATGCATTCAAATCAAGATGGGCTTTGAAAAAATCATTAGCTTTTACTGATTTAATCATTGCTCTATTGATCACTGGCAAATCAGTTAAATTCAAAACATAAACAGTTTCTTTTGCATAAATTTGTTCAGTTAAAAGACCATTTTTCTGCAATTGTACAAATGTTTTTTCATCCAATGAAACAGGTAATTTTTCCATGTTGATGATACCATCTTTAATAATGGTATAATTTCTGAAAATTTGAGTAGGAATTTCCTTGGGTAAGCCAAACTCTTTAGCTTTGTCATCAGGAATTTCTACGAAACCTTGCTTGGTAATTGAAACACTGACATTAGGTCTTGATTCATTAAAAATGATGTTACGAATAGGCTCACCTTGTTCTGAAACAGTTTCTTTAAATTTAGGCACCCACTGATTTTGCACAGGGAGATTTTTAATTTCTTCAGAAATCTCTTGTATTTTGACAGGATTTTTTTCCTGAGCCAATTTTTCTTTCAAACTTTCGAAAATTTTTGCAGTATGATCATCAAAGAATTGTTGAGTTTCTGCTTGAACTGTTTTTGCACCAATTCTGTTATAATCAAATGCCTCATGATGAGTATGAAGGAAGTTTTCACCAGATACCAAGTCATTCAACAATGATAAAACAGTATAAGCATTCTCATCGGGAATCATGGAAGTATTTTTTCCATCTTGAAATCTCAAACTATTTTGTGCAACCATATCCTTAATCAATTGAATGAGATTAGAATACTCTTGCTTACTGAAACAATTATTATACATCTTAATTAATTTCACATCACCCAAAACTTTCAAAACATTCCATGCTAATTTAGACTTCATCTTTTTCACAAAAGCATAAAATGTGATATATTGATGAGTTTCATTGAGTTGACTCATACATGATTGGAAATGGTCTTCCAAAGAGACATAAAATACATCACTGATATGCTCGGGTGTTAATACAATCAAGTCATTATCCTTTAACAATATATTAGCTTGAATGATTTCACTTTGATCCATATAGTAAACATAATCAATATCTTGTTCAGCCTTCACTCTTTGTTTACAAGCTTGATAATCAGAATCTGTAGAGAATAAACTTTTTAAGGATATTTCTTTTTTCTTATTGGTTTTCATTTGAAATATCTTTTCAATCATAGGCTCATATTCCAAATAATCCTTGGAAAATACATGATTGGCACCAGATACTTCAGCCATTTTAGCAATTAATGGACGATTACAATACCAGCCATACTCCAAGAAAGAAATATTTTGATAATGTTCTGAAAGTTTAGAGCATGCTTGAATGATGTCTTTTTCTTGATGTTGATTGTCATAACCATCGGTCATAAAAATAAAGCTATTCACATTATCTTTTGTTTCCTTATTCTTCTCTAATCTTTGAGCTAACTTGATAGACTCTTCAATAGGGCCTAAGAAACCCGTTAAACTCAATGTATTGAGGTATTTATCAATTGAATGATGTAGAGCGTTCAAATCTTTAATATTATGAACTTTTTGACCTTCAAAAATAACACCATATTCATTTCTTGCAGAGAAATAAATCAATGAAACTGTATCTGATGGTCTGACCAACAAACCTAATTTATTTTTAATATGTGTTCTCATTTTGGGTAATGAGTCATACATGGAGCCAGATACATCAACGATAAAAACGTGATTCACTGATTGTTCAACAACGGGGGCTTTGGGAATAGAAATTGTGTACATACTGAACCTTTCAAGTTTATTTTTTCAAGTTCAAGCACGATGCTTGAGATAATATATTACTAAAAATTTGTAAAAAAGCAAGTCTATTTCTCATTTTTTATCATCCATTTCTTTCATTTTTTTAAAAATCATTGTTTTCTTTCATTTTAATCATATGGTCATAAAAAAATGGTGTTTTGAAAGAAATTTCAATGGAAATTTCTACTATTTTGAATCAAAATAAGCTAAATAATCAAAAATGTGGCGGAAAACCTTCGGTTTTAAGATCAGAAGATCAACTTATATATTACTTCCTTATAATTTAGAATATTACAAGCTTGTTTCATTTGAAAAGAGATTTTTTTTCAGCAAGAATGGCCGCTTGCATTCACACATTGTGAAATATGCCTTACAAATAAAATCCAACTTACTTCAGTTTAGGTCAAAAATACAACCTTTCTAAGTCAGATTGCTATCAAATGTGAAAAATTTTTAATTTAACACTTAATCTAGATTGCTTAATTCTCAAGAAATTGGCTTTTAAAATACTAAAAATCTTCTTCAGTTACAAGGAGCGATGATTGATACAAATGAAATCCGAATAGAACGTACACAAAAAAAACAAGTAAAGTTTTATTCTGGTAAAAAAAGACTCATATATCAACACTCAGAGTATCATTGATTTAAAAGGTAAAAAGATGATTTTATTTTATTCAAAGATAGCTTTTAAAAAATAAATTGGATAAATAAATCTGTCTTTTAGGTGATTTGGACAATTTAGGAATCAATCAGTTCATTCCAATAGCAATTTTGCCTTTCAAAGGAAAACTTAATAAAATTAATAAGTACCATTTTATAAAGTCAAACTAGACAGTACTAGTGCTAATCATGTTTTTATAAAAAAGCAGCAAATTTATTGCTGCTTTTCATATTTACATTTTTAACTTTCTAGGTTTTTCAGGTTCAGGTTCATCTGCAAAAATATCAATCATGACATCATCATCAGCTTTTTTATTTTGTTTTTCTTTAATATTTTCAATGATATTTTGTTGACTTACTAAATTTAGATTCTTCAAATTCTCTTCATCAGTATTTATAAAATCTTTTTCTTCTCTGATGTTAACTTGCTCATCATTTTGGGTCATTGAATATTGCATTTGCGCATTCATATTAGATTTTTTATTTTGTAAATAAATGGTTTGAACCTGTAAATCACTCAATGCTCTATTAGCTTTTGCGTCAACCAAAGTTTTTTCCATATAATCAAGTGTTTCAGTCACATCATAGATATGCTTTAAGCAAATAGTTTTAGCTTCGTTAGCTTTTTCTTTAGAAATTTTTGAATTCAATTGATGATGCACTTCTGCCACCTGTAAATAACTATTAACACTAGGTTCAATATATCTAGAGAAAGAGCTTCTAATGCTGTGAATTTCTTCTAACAAGTTATCAAACTTATTATTTTCGATGAAGTTAGAAACACTTTCTGCTCTGATAAACATGTTTTCCATTTGTGTTCTAATTTCTGGGTCACAATAAGATACATTCATGTTCTTAACAATCTTTTGATAATCTTCAGTGACTTGCTCAGTTAATTTATTTTTACTGATTTTCTTAGGCTCTTCAAAAGGTACACCTCTACTAAAAAATCCTATTTTTTTACAACCTTTTTTAATCAACTTTTCAACTATAAGATCATTACCCTCTTTATCATTAAGACGAACCGTAGGGTTTATTGAAATAAATTGATTTATTGCGTTGATTTGATTATCATTAGGAATAGAAAGAGGGACATATCTTTGATAGAAATCCAAAAATTTATCATAAATCTTAAGTAGATTTTTATCATGTTCAGTGATATCAATCCCGGAAACATAAGATCTGCCATTTGGTTTTCTATCAGGGAAACACGCCATTTTAGAAACAGCAGTGATAATATGATCATCACCTGTCGGCGGCACAATATCATTTTTTCTTGTATCAATAAAAGCATCAAGTAAATGCAAAGACCAATCTTCCATACCTTGTAGACTATTCATTTGAATTGCACAATTTTTAATCAAGAAATAAGGAAGATGCAAATCATCAAATTTCTTGTTTTCCATTAGCGGATGAGAAAATAACTTATGATAAATACTTGAGTTAATCAACTCTTTTTTATGTAAATTAATGACATTAAAATCTTTTAATAGAATGTTACATAAAACATCAAATTGTTTATGAGAAATATTGGTTTGCTCCAATAAAGCAGAATAACATTCAATTGGAGAAGAATTTTGATTAATTAAATCAAAGAAACTTAAATATTGCCCATTGTAAACAAAATCGACAGAATAATCTATTTTAGATGAGAATCTTTTCAATAATTCCTTAAATTGAAATACATCATCTTTTGATAAAGCATCATGTATGACATTCGAGCCTGATATAGGAGATACTTTATTGATATTAAAATCATATTTATCTACCAAAAAACTCACTGCGTCCATATTTAAATCAAATGCTGAACGTACCAATTGATCATTATCATAATGTAAATTGCTTTTTTCACAATTTTCAACTAAAAAAATAAAAGACTTTAATTTCTTTTGTTGAATGGCATCATCGATATCATCAATCCAGCCTTTTTCAATATTCTTGTCTTCAATAAAAGGCAATAGTCTTTCAGCGAGTTTCAAATTTTCTGATTGCATGGCAGATTTCCAAAAATCATTCATAAAATCAGCCATCCAATCGCCAAATACATTCGCATATTGTTTTTGAACACGATCACCATTTTCGAAAAAATTCATCATTCCTTCAACAAATTGATTAAAATCTTTCTTACTACTCAAATTTTTATATACACTTTCAGTAAAAACCATTTTTTCAAAAAAATCTGATATCAGACTCATTTTTTGACCTGTTTCTGACAAGCTATTGTATTTTTTACTTAATGTATCAAATGCATCTTGATATAGACCTACTGTTAAAAAACGCTTGAATTCTCTGACTTCCAATTCATTTAATATTTCCATTGCCATTGCTTTCCTTTGAATTGCTATTTTGTTTATTTTAACAAAAGTTTTTTAATTAGCAAGAGAAAAAAAACCAGTTTAAAGTGTCTTCTTTTATTTATTTTTATATTTGAATATCATACCTATATATTTCCTGAAAATAGCATTTTTTTCTCAAATGATAACTTTTGAATATGATAAAATAAATTTGAATGAGCAAGTCATTTCTTCTCATATAAAAAACATTAAATGGAAAGCTAATAAACTTTCAAAAAAACAATTGACATTTTAAAGAACTTGTCATATCATACACACATGACACAAATCCATAGGGGGTTTGTTTTTTTTGACCTTAAAAGGAGAAAATCATGTGGTATACACTTCAAACGAGTCCTAACTATGAAGCAAAAGTTATGGAAGAAATGAACAAGAAAATCAAGAATTTTGGTTTACCCATCAGAGAGATTTTCTCTCCTGAAGAAACCATCATTGATTTCAAGGATGGCAAGAAGCGTGAACGCAAAAAGCGCATTTACACGAATTATCTTTTCATTGAAATGGATTATTCTGATGTCGTATGGCACCACATCAAGAGTATCCGTGGTGTTGCTGGTTTCGTAGGCAATAAGGCAAATCCTACTGTTGTTCCTGAAAGCGATATCCATAAAATGAAGACAATTGTCAGTGTTGATACTGCCAAACCTAAAGTTAGTTTTGAGGCTGGTCAAGTTGTTAAAATTACTCAAGGTGCATTTGCTGATTTCCAAGCTACCGTCAAGGCTGCTGATTATGAAAAGAATAAGGTGAAATTGGTCGTGGTGGTTTTCAATCGTGAAACTGAAATTGAGGTTGAACTCAATCAAGTTGAGCGAGTTGCACAAAGTTAATTCTCAATGATTAAAATAAAAAACCGGCTTTAGCCGGTTTTTTTACATCTTTGGTTTTTGAGTTTTACCATTCAATAAAAATTCATCAGCAGAATTAACAAGGCCAAGTGTTCCAGCCGTTGCTAAAACTCCACCTAAATATGAAATTGGATTAATAGATCCACCTAAAGCTATATTCGCAATATTCAAACCCAATCCTATTGCTAGAAAAGACGCAGAATTAAACGTTTTATCCTTGAGAGAATTCAAGTTATTTTCTTTATTGTCATGATTTTTTAAAATAGCCTCATGAACAATGATAGCACCAGACAATTGTCCCACTAATTGAATTGGATAAGATATCTCAGTGGGCACAGTCATATATGTTTTCGCTATAGAATGACCTAATGCAAAAAAAAATGCATAATTTTTAAAAGGAGAATTTTGTATTTCTTCTTTTAAATTCTTGATTGAAGTTTGAATATTCATGAAAAATTTTTCGCTTAATGAAGTAGATTTAGAATGATATCATGATTTGGTTTATGCAAAATAATTTATTTAGGTTTATACTTTGCAATCACACCATCTGCAACGCCAATAAAGCCAGCCCCCATAATCGTATTAGAAATATAGTCAGCAGGAGGAAAGAAAGATGTTACAAGCTTGGAAGCAAAACCAATAGCTAACAAAGCACCTGACTTAACCAACTGTTTATTTACTTGGTCATTTGTTTTATTACTTGCAGATTCATTGTTAATCACTTTATTTAATATAAGAGCACCACCGACTTGCCCCCCCATCTCTACTAAATTAACTAAATTGTTATTCAGAAAAATATCCAAAACAGATGCACCAGCACCCAAGAAGAATGCACAAGCGCCTACTTTTGCTAAAGGCTCTTTAGAGACTTGTTTTGCGTTATTTTTAAATGTTTGCATTTCATATTCTAAGTTCATGTTATCTCCTCATTAAATTTTAAATTGATTGTTAAAGTTCAGCCCAATTTTATTTTTTTGTTATTTTCAGTATTGTCGGCCAAAGCAAGCTCTTTTGTTTTTTCTACAATAAATTCATATTGTGATTCAAGTACACCTTTAATATCATCTATTGAAACTAATTTTCTTTGCATAAATCCTAGTTTTCCATGAATGGTTTCAGCTGCATTTCCAATATTTTCTTTGTTTGAAACAAAATCCAGCATATCCAAACTATTTTCTTGACAATATTCTTTTAATTGATGATAAGCTTTAAGAATATTTTCATCTGACATATTTGCTTCTACTAATTTATTTAAAATACTCATTGATTTCCTTATTTTTCTATAAAAATTATACTGAACACGAAAATTAAGTCAAGTACATCATTTTTAACATTTTCTTATGATAAATTTTTATCAAAGATTATCAACAAATTGAATTAAAAAAACCAACATTTTATTTTAGTCTTTAATATCTAGAGTCTTTCAAATAGCTCTATCATGATGGTTTTTTTTTCAAAGAAACATCATCTTGTGAACTTTCTCTTGATTTCTGCATAGCAGTTATTGCTTTTTCTAAAGCTTTATTATAATGATTAGATATTCCATTATTTGCATTTTCAGTAGCTTTTAAATTATCAAAGACTTTTAACAAAATATTGTTAAAAATTTTATCAAATACTTCTGGCATGTTTCCTAAAGAAACTATGGCAGGAAGATTATTTTTCTCATATACAGTCATTTCGATAACTTTATGATTTAAATGAATTTCACCTAATAAATATTTTTGTGAAAATTTTATTTTAGCAATTGGGTTATTATCTTTATCAAATAAAGATACATCTAATAAAGAACGATCTTTAACAATTTTTTTATTTTCCAATTTTATAATAAATTCAACCTCATCATCGTTTTTTACATTCATTTCCAAATGATTATTGAAATTTTTTCTATTCATCATACCAAAAATTTTCATACTTTTTGAATCATTTTTTTGCTTATTTTCTAATAATGATTGTAAATTTTCCAAGTCGTATTCTATATCAAATATATTTTTCATAGTTTCCCCCCTTTTTATTGATTATAATTTTTTAAATTAAAAAGTAAATACAAAACTTCAAACCTTAAATAGTTCAAGCGAATTTATTCTAAGAAAAAATTATTAGAAATTCAAAAATTAAAAGCAAAAGAATCTCAATTAACTGTGCCAGAATATTTAAATTTAATTATTTTAAATTAACATGCAGTGATATCTATCATTTGACAAAATTTTATTTTCTCCTATTGTTAAGTCATGAGAAAAAACAATGAAATTCAAATTGAAATTGATGATGTGTATGGCTGTCCTGGTCACTGTCCAGGATGTGTGTTATCTTCATTAGAAAGAAAATCAATAGAGCCAGATATGAAAGAGTATATCTTAAAAGCATCTATTGATGCATTAAGAAAATTTTTACCATATTTAAAAGATTTAGAAAAAATTAATTTAACATATGGTATTGGAGACCATTTCCTCATGCCTGAAGAATATCTAGAAAAAACTTTTTTTCAAGGTAGTGAATTAATAAAAACGTTTAATCAATTATTTGATACATCTAAAACTCGTGAATATAATGGCATTTTTTATTCAAGCAGCATGATTGGCAAACATGAACATATCATGAAAAAAGTTGAATTTCTCAAATCTTTAGAGGATAAATATCAAACTCCAGCATATATTTTAGCTGTTTTAGATCCTAAAAATCTCTATCATAAAAAATTTTCCGATGTCTATCAAAAAAACATCATTGATGCCAATAAAATATTGAAACGAATTGATTTATCCATCAATTTAAGTCAAGAGGCGATTCAACAAATCAGTCCTCAAGAATTATTTGATTTTGCTGCGTATCATGGTTTTGATGAAGTGACCATTAATTGGACCCCAACAGATGATAATCTTCATTATTCTTATATGAATAATGAAATTTTAAGCAGTTGGTTGATACAATTCTTTGAACTCAGTTTAAAATTCAAGGCAGAAAATGAACATGAAATCAGTACAAGTTTTGCACCAGTCATCATGAGAACGATTGATAATTTAAAATGTCAATCACCAGAAATAAGCACATTACATGAAACTATTGTCATGAATTTTTCAGAGTTATCGCACAAAAGCATTCAAATTGATCACAAGGGAAACTTCTTTCCTAAATATGAAGCAATTGGTGATATTGGACATCATGAAAGATTTGGTTTTCAGGCTTCCGGCAATGTTCTTGAATCTTCCATTTGGAATGGATTACAAAAGAGTCAAATGTATCATCAAGCACAAATGATGAAAAATAGTAATTTTAAACAATGTCAAATATGTCCTTATCAAAACTACTGTGCTAACAGTGGTTTTCACGCATATAATAAAGTGATTGCTGATAAGAAAAAACAAAAGTATATAGACATTATGCTCATGGAGCAAATTAAAGAGAATGAAAAAGCTGGATGTTGGCATCCAGCTAAAAAACTTTTTTCATACTTTGAAAAACATGTGAAAGACAAAGATTAAGGTCTTAATGTAGCTGATTTTTTTGAAATCTCGATTTTTTTCTGTTCAGCTAATATTTCATTTAATCCATTTGATGGAATTTCTTCAACTTTATGATCGTGTTTAGGCTTTATTTCTACAACATCAGTATCATAAAAACTATTGACTCGATGATTAATACGATTCATCACAGGTTCATCAATAGGAATACTTTTATTTGCTTTTTTAGGAAATATATACTGAATTTTTTCTTTGACCATTTTTTTCAAATTTTGAACACTTGGTCCTATTTTTTCTTTTACACTTTGTTTTAATTCATGAACCATATTCTTGATGTTTTGATATACCACAGATTCATCTAAATATTTTTTCAATTTATCTTTTTTGTCAAAAACCCAATTTAATCCTTTGTTAATATATGCATTTTTTCTCATAGCTGGTTCAGTTAAGTTGAACATATGTAAACTAATCGCGCTACCTATAACTTTAGCTGCACCAAACGTAGCAATACCTAATGCTTTATAACCATGACCAATAAAATATACACCAGCCAATTTAAACGGTAATAATGGCAGTGTACATGATAAGAGAAGACCAGTGGCAACCAATGGGTGAGCATTTCTAATCTTATCTGAAATTATATGAACAACTTTATTTTTTTCAATATATTCTGATAATTTTTTAACAGGCTTATAAAAAGCCTCCTCCCAAGCTACAACTGCAAAAGCTAGAGGATATAATAAAGGTTTACTGATGCTTTTTAATAATTTTTTCTTATCCACCAAAACCTCCACCAGCCCTTCCACCACTAAATCCTTTATTGCCGTTACCACTGAAAGCACGACCACTATTTGATGATTTAGCAGACAATGCACTTGATTTAGCCATTTTAGCTGTTCTGATGCTTGATTTTGCAGTTGCTATACTGGCTCTTATTTGAGAAATGTTAGGTTTACTTGCAATAGCTGATTTTGCAGCTTGTACACTTGAAGAAACACTACCACTCATGGACTTTGACAATAAAGATAAATCATTACTGATATGATAAGATGCCTTTGCATTGGTGTTAACTTGAGACAACTTTGCGTTTAGAGACTTAGCTTTTGCAGCTTGACCACCTGAAAAACTATTAATGGTTGCATCTGTATTAGCTCTATAAGCCGGAGAGCTAGACATCCAAGTATGCATCATATAATAATCTAAAAATGTTGGACCTGAATGAACATGAATGACTTGTGGAGTTGTTGAAGCATTAGAATTAGACGCAACTTCAGTTTTAGCTTCTTCTTTTTTATCACTTAATCCTGCTTTATCTTTTGCTTGACCTTCTGCCACCAATTGTCTAACAACGGCCATATCCGCTTGAATTTGATCTGTGCCTACAACAGAAATATTTTTAAATGCAGTTAAAGCTTCTTGATATTTATCTTCTGGAAAGATATTATCCAAATCTGTACCAGCAATTTCTTGTCTTGCAGAAGCAAGCTCTGCAACCTGTATTTGCAAGTCTTTTTGCAATTCATCTTGATGCATTTTTTGAGAAGAAGCCAAAGTTGCCTCTAAATTAAAATTAGGATCTTTCAAAGTTTTTTGCACAGATTGAACAATCAAATCTCTCATCGTTTCAAGATTTGTCAATTCTGATTTGATATCATTTTCCGCTTGAGTTAAAAATCCATAATACTTAAATGTTTTTTTAGCTTCGTAATCTTTGAGTTGTTGAAACGTTTTAAAACCATCTGTGTCAATCACATCATATTTATCACCTCTATCTTTTTTCTGATAAATATCACCTATTGACATCACAACTGCTTTATCTGCCTTCAAACCTTCCATAGATTTATCGTATGCTTGTAAATTCTGTTGATCAACAGTAACAACTTGATTTTTTAAATTTAATGCTTCAATTACATCTTTATATTTGGCAAAACTAGCCATTAAAATCTGATTTTCTGCGAATTTTTGTTTTGTTGCAATATTTTCTTTATTTAAATGAGAAATGACTTTTTCATAATTTGTTTTAATATCAGTAGACGCAATAGCAACTTCTTTATCAATATGTGCATTATATTGATAACCACCATATCCAATTGCACCCAATAACAAGGAAGAAGATAAGAAAAGAGCACCTACTTTTAAAAAGTGCTCTTTTTGTTTTCTTTTTTTGACACTTTCTTCATAAGCTCTTTGTTCATCTGTTTTAATATTCAAAATAAAATTTGTATCAAATGATTGCTGACGTTTAGACATTTTTATCCTTTTTTTATTAATTTTATGATGTTTAAGAAAAATGTCAAATAAAAATTTTCTTAAATCTCATAATGAAGCAATAGACAAATTATATCAAATTTGATTTTAAGTCAGATAATCCCTTTTGTTGACAGAATATTTTAAAATCTTCTGCTTTCATAGGTCTAGCATAAAAATATCCTTGTATGATATCGCAATTAAAATCTTCTAATATTTTTGCTTCCATTTGAGTTTCAACACCTTCTGCTACAATCACAGCACCTAAACTTTGACCTAATTTAATAATATTTGATACAATTTTTTTATTTTTATGAGAATTTTGAATATTTTTTATAAATTCTCTGTCTATTTTCAAAAAATCACAGGAATAATGCAACAAATATTCTAACGAGCAATAACCCGTACCAAAATCATCAATAGCAATAAATGCACCTAATGATTTCAGATTTTCCAGAAATAACTTCGCATCTAAAGAATCAATAACTCCTGTTTCTGTAATTTCGAAACATAATTTTAATCCCCTATGAGAAATGACTGCTGATTTAATAAAATCTTGACTATCTTTATTCACAATACTATACGAACTCAGATTAATAGAAACAGGTAATTCCTCAAATAATTTTAAATAATTGTTATCTTCAATCACAGTTTGAATCACATATTGATCCAAATCAGACATTAATCCAGCCTGATAAGCAGTATCTAAAAACGTTCCAGGAGGAATAAAACCTTTGGTAGGATGAATCCATCGAATCAATGCTTCTACGCCACAAACTTTACCAGTAATCATATCCATTTGAGGCTGATAATACATCACAAACTCTTTATTTTTCAAACCTTGCTTAATTTCCTGAATCATTTCATAAGATTCTGATTTATTAATCATGTCTATGTGAAAAGTATTAAACCTTATTTTTTTATTTTTAGCCACCTTTAAAGCTGTTTCTAAATAATGTAAAGGCATTTCTGGATCAATTTGCTCTTCTTTATCATTATTATTTAAATGGTAATGTGAAATTGTAAATTCTAAATTATATTTTTTATCGTTACTTTCATAATATGAACGAATATGCTTTTTTAATTCAATGAGCATATCCTGATATTGTGAGTTAAATGTAATAATCAAAAATTGATCGCCACTTATTCGTGCTGCAAAATCATTTAAATCAATTTTTTGTTTAATTCTAGAAGCAACTTCCATTAAACAAGAATCACCAATATGACTACCATATTTTTCATTAAATAATTTAAAATTATTGATATCAATTAAAAACATGTTCAAGTTTTGTGGATAATCTAAAATAGATTTGATTTTATTTTGATAATAAAAACGGTTTGGAAGAGAAGTTAATGAATCAAATTTATTCACTAACTCAGTTTGCTGATTATCTTTCATTTGATAAATAATCAAAGAAAATAGATCATCTTTATATTTTGAGGCTCTGACAACAACGAATTGTTTTGCATGTTGCGAATACCCAATTTGCACATTAGGCTCTCCTGTTTTTTGCACCTTTAAAATATTTTCATAAAAAACAGATTTTTCAAAATTAGGATAAACTTGGAAAGCATTTTTTCCAATCACTTGTTCTGGCTTCATTCCATATAAAGCTGCAAAATTTTTGTTGACCCATACATAGTTCATATCAATATCACCAATGCAAATTGCATCACCAATTTCATTGAGGACTGTTTCACTGTTAAAATTTTGTATATGTATATCAGTCATAATTTTTTCTTTTTTTTATAGCAATTTTCATTTAATTTATCAAATGAAATGTTAATTTTTTATCATTTTTTTTAGATAAGCGTCTTAATAAATCATAAAGATATATTTTTATCCTTTATGTCATCATTATTTAATCATTTTAGAATAAAATAACAATCGTCACTTGTGATGATTTTTTGAGTTTTTTGTTATCATTTTTTTAAAAAATCATAACAATTGAATAAATATTAATCAAACCTGAACAACATTTATTTTATAATTATTATTGCAGGTTGACTTTTTTATTTTTTTTATGTTAAAATTGTAAAATTTTGTGAATTTTTCACGACGAATATAACCAAGGAAAGAGATGAACTCAAATGCAAAAGAAATGATTGAAGAAATTAAAATGAAATCATCTGAAATGTATTCTCAAACATTTTTTGTTAGAAATTTCGTTAAAACAGATATTTTTCCATTATTTGAAGCAACAAGACATCCTGAATTCAATAAATTTTTACTTTGGAAACAACCTGAGTCGCTTGAAGATTTGTTGCCACAAGTAAAACTGCTTCAGCTACAAGAAAGAAGAAATGAAATGTTTATTTTTTCTTTATGTGATAAGAAAGATGGTAGATGGTTAGGAATAGTAAAAGGTATTCCTTACAGAGATGGAATTGATTTAAGTTTTTGGTTATCTGAAGAAATGTGGGGACTCAGAAGCTTTAATGTATTTTATTTTATAGAAGATTTTATATTTCTTGAAACTCAATTTGAGAATATTTATATTCGCATGCACACTGAAAATATAAAAGTTATTCGCGCAGTATCTGCTTTCAAGTTTAAACAAATTGATTCTGAAGTGTTAAAAACTACAAAAAATGAGGATTTGAAAGTATTTGTTTATCATAAAAATAAATATCAAAAAGATAAATTTTACGATAAATTATTCAAATTAGATTAATAGTTTTTGCTCTTAGGGAAAATGTATGAAAAGCACTTTTAAAGCCTAAAATTTTCATGTAAAATGACATATTTATAATATGGAAAAAAATAAAAAAAGAATCTTATGATTCTTTTTTCAATTATATCTAAAAATCTTATTGATTAATTTTCACAATGACATTTTTAAGTTGATAATTATCCAAAGCACCTCTTTCTTCTGTATTAAATGACGTAGAAAGAAAGCTCTGTCTTGAATCTACAAATCTTGACCATTCCATAATTTGCATATTATCCATATGAAACATGGTTGTGAATTTATATTGTTCAGTAAACAATATTTTACAATCAATAGGTCTGTCTTTTAAATTATGATAAGAAATGATGCCCTTGATGAAAATATTTCCCGCTTTATCTTTATTCATGATAGCTCTGACACCTGATTTTTGTCTTGCAAATTTTTCATCAAAATCTGTGACAGTACTCTTGCATTTTTGAATTTCTGAGTCTTGATAAACTTCTTCTGGTAAAATATCTTCAGAAATAACTTGTGAAGTTTCATCTGATACATTAATAAGTAAATCCTTTTGTAAAAATAATTCATTATTTCCAGATTTCAATTGAAATCTGACATTGATCAAATTATTAGAATCATTTCTTGCTACAGAAGAATAAATAATTTGATGATCATTTTGTTGTAGATTTATTTTTCTTTGTGGAGCAACAGGCTGAAACTCCAATTCTATTTTCTTAGGGTTTTCGATGACATCAGATGCATAAGCCATATTCATCATCAAGGCTAAAGATGCTATTAAATATTTTTTCATTCATATCTCCATATTTTCACTTCATGATCAATTAGATAATAAAAATTTTATAAAAAAGCAAATAATTTCTGTTGACATTTTAAAAAATAATTATATTTTTTTGTAAATGAACAGCTTACATATAAATGAATTAAATAAATCTCATCTTAAAAGATTAATCATATGGAGTCATTCGCATCAAAAACATGCGATTTATTATGCACAACCCTTATTATATATATTTTATTCCAATGTACCTATATTAAATGATAAGGGTGAGAAACTAGAATTTACAAAATATGAAGAAGCAGAAAAATGCTTCAGTGAAATTATCCAATCTTTAAAATAATTTTCATCTTATTTTGATGACATGTGTCTTATTTTTTTCTTCTGAGTTTTTGATGAAATCAATATACCAGATTTTGCTCTGTTGAGCAATTTCTTTTTTAATTAATTTTAAATCAAACCCAGAATCTATAAATCTTTCCTCTTCTTCTTTGAAACAATCTTGAATCATAAACGTGATCAAATCACTAACAGATTGCATATTTCGTTCAATTCCCATTTCTTTTAAATAATCTAATCCTTGATTCAATCTATTTTCTGTAACAACCACCTCTACTAATTCCTTGATGGATTCTTGTGTTTCATAGTCAATTGTGACCACTTTTTTTTCCTTGACCACTGAGTGTCTTTTTCCCTTTGTTTTAAAAATTAAATTTTTGGTGTTTATTTTTTCTATTTCTGATACACAACTCCAGACAATTCCCTCACCAATTCCTTTGACACCAAAAGTTTTTCCAACAGGACAATCATCTTCTACTTTTTGAGTTAATTGACTTAAAAACTCTTGTGATTGAGAGGGGTCTCTCATATCAAGCTTGAAATGATATTGAGGAAATTCTTGAATAAAAAATACTTTATGATCGATGTGGTGAATATCAACAGGTGTTTTTTGCAATCTATTGATTTGATCATTTAAAGACATTTTTTTTAATTTCTCCATTTCTTCAGAAGAAAACCAATAATCATATTCAGAAGATAAATTTTTTTGCGAATACCTTACTTTGAAAATAATGAACATATTAGGCAGCTCTGAAACAGCAACACCAGATTGAACATTATTTCCTGTCCATTCTCCATAAAGAGTCACACTCAAACCTTCTGGATTTTTATCACTATTTAAAATATGCAATGATGCTTTTTCATCATAAGAAAAAGTAGCTTTATTTTTAAATTGTTCAAAAATAATATCTGCGTTTTTTTTAATGTTATTAAGAACATTCATATTTTTTTCAACAAATGGTGAAAATTGATAAGCATCTTCTTTTTCAAGTATCCTATTTTTGCTTTGACAATAATATCCATCATGATTAAAAACGACTGAATGATTCGCTCCATGAACTTTTACTGTTCCATTGAATTCCAATACAGGAAGTTCAAGGTTATGTTTATGAACTGAATAATAAATAGAAGATAACGCATTTTTAAAAAGAGAAGTAGAAGAGTATTTGATCATATAAATTTAATTGATATCAAATTATTCTACTTATTTCAATCATATAGTCAATTGATTTATTTTGTGTAAATATGATAATACTCAACCAAGATTTCATTTCAATCACTTTAATCATCAATTTATCAAAAACTTTATTTTAAAGCTTTTTTCTCATTATTTTCTTTTCAAATATATAATTTTTTTTGATAATGCATCAATTTTTTTAACTTCTTCTTGTAGATTTTAATTTTTTATTGAGTATCATATGATAATATGAGCAAAAATAATAAATAAAATAAAAAATTCTAAAAAAATAATCATGCACAATAAAATTTGGAATAAAGAAGATATAGAATTAAATTATGGTTTTGGGGACTGTGCTGTTTTTTCAGTTGCCCTATCAACAATATTTGATTTACCCATTGTAGAATTTTATTCAAAAAACAATATGTTTCATGTTGCTTTAGTTAAAGAAGGCTCCAATATTGAAGAAGACCTCTTCTTGGATGTTTTTGGCTTATCATCTCTTGATGAAATTAAAAGAAGGTATGGAATCAATGGAAAAATAAAAATTGAAGTTAAATCTGAAAATGAATTACATCAGATGTCAGAATTTACTCAAGATGCTATAAAATTAGCAAAACAACATCTTGATTTTTTATTGATGGATGAGAAATGGATGAATGAAATACAAATGATTCAGAAAAAATTGTTACTGGATAACCGTGAGTGTGATTTTAAAAAATATATGAAGCATGTTTGATAATGATAAAAACTAAAAATATAGGAATTTTTAGAAAAGAATTTTCAAATTTTTGTCACTTATCAAAAACAGTAAATCATCATATTGATTTTTTATTTTTTTCATATATTGATAAATTAAAAATTGAATAACCATGAAACAATCTGGCTTTACATTGATTGAATTAATGATAACTGTTGCCATTATAAGTATATTGGCATCTATAGCCATTCCTGCTTATGAAGATTTCACCATAAGAGCACAAGTATCTGAAGCGATCAATTTGATTCAAGGTGTACAAACAGCAAGCGCAGAATACATTTACCAAAATGGAGAATATCCTGTTGATAATTCGGACTTAGGCTTAAGTATTAATGGACCTAGAGGAACATATGTAACATCTATTACAATTAATAATGGAGTTATATCTGCATTTTTTGGTGTAGGCACACAAGCTAATGTAAAAATTGTTGGAGGCAAGCTCACATTTACTCCGCAAGGTCTTGGGCCAGGAAATATCATGTGGAAATGTAGACACGATAACATCATCGTTGAAAAATATGTTCCTAGTTCATGCAGATAAAAAATATTGATATCTTATAATTTTTATAATTGACAACTTATTTATTTCTCATACACTGTGCTTATTCATTATCAATATAACATATGTTTAATAGAGAAAATAGTACACTAGGAATCATGGATGATTTACAAATTGCCATACATAGTTATGATGGTTGCTCTAAAGGTTGCTCAGGATGTCTTGTTGATACTCATTTTAAAAATCAAAGATTTCAACCAATTTTAAGCACCGATCAAATGGAGCATATTCACATGAGAGTCAGTGAATATTATACTTGGTGTCAAAAACACTTAAATACAAAAAATGAAGGGTACTTTGGAGAAAATAGATTTAAAATAAATCATTTTAGTTATACATTTCGTTTTGGCAATCACAGTGAATTGAGCATTGAACATCTAGAAGAAATCACATCTTACATGCCAGCTAAATATCAAGTTTTTTCAACAGCCCCTACTCATGATATAGAAAAATTTTATGCATTAAGTCAAAAACACCCAGAAATATCTTATTTTCTTGAGATCATTTATGACCCCATTCATGATTCTCCTCAATTAATCAGAGACATGATATTAAACATGAGACAACATGATATTTTAGGTTATCCTGAAATTTTAATCACTAAAAGATTATTAGATGCTTATCCAAATCCCAATCATTTTGTGGAAAAATGTTTAATGCCTTTTGGTGACATTGAAACACAGGTACAATTTGGTCGCTACACGCCTTCTAAAACTAGAAACTTCAATACCAAGCAAATGGTTTCAGTAGATGAGGAAGTCATATGGTTAGCTGGTGTTGCTCAATCGATTTTAAAGAACAAAATGAAAATTCATCCTATTCCTATTGCAGAATATGCAGTCACACTTTTAGATGAATATGATGAAAAGAATCACCTCAATACAATTTTAAAAGATAAAGATTTATCACACCTACAATATAAAGATCATGAATTTCCTATCTCCTCTGTGATGAAAAAGACAAAAGATATCTTCATGAGCAGTCTCTATATTGACCATCACCTTGACCTTTACGTTTGGTCGGAATCAATGGGGCAACACGTCTTAGATCATAATTTTGGTTTTGAAAAAATAGGTAACATTCTTTTATTTTCTATTGAAGATTTACTTAATAAAAAAAATGGTGTTTTGGATAAAATGGTCAAACAAAATATACATCATTTATTGCAAAATAAAAAATGCATGGACTGTTCGTACAAAAGTTTTTGCGCTTCTCATGCAATTGGATTTTTTAGAAAATTCCATGAAGATAACGGGCAATATTGTTATGGTTATTTGCCCGTTATTCGAGAGTTTCAAAAAGATCCTGTCTTTTTACAAGAAATGATTGATGGATTTAAAAATCTAAAATTTTAACGCATTTTCACTTTTCTAAAAACTTGTCCATCTAAAATTTTAACATCTTCTGGGTTTTCTAACTTATAAGTATATGCACCAACTTTGAATTCACTCATTCCTTGCAAATCAAATCCTTTAGGAACAGTAATGACTTGAGGCTTGTTGACTTCCCCTTCCTGTTTCATTTCTTGCTTTTTACCGTTCTCCATATTTTGTTTTGTCTCATCATTCACAACCACCTGTATCTGAGTTGTTGTTTTTTCATGTTGTTCATTATATTGAATGATAGCACTATCTCCTTTGCATCTCATTGCTATGAAAGCAAAATGACCTCCTTCTTTTTCGCCATTTTCCTTGGTGACGATTTTGGTATTAACGTTTGCAACCACACAATCCTGAAATTGTTCTGGTAAATCAAAACTTTGTGTTACTGCTTCGTAAGGCACTGGAGCATTACAGCCAGATAACATCAATGATGCAGTAATTGCTCCCAATAATATAAATTTGTTTTTCATTTTTTACCTTCTTTGTTTTATTTTATTTTACTGTAAGTGTAAAATTTGTCAAATAAATACGACCCACAAAATTCAAGAATAGATATTTTGTACAATTTTCATCTCAACGGTTATTCATATGCATCTTATGCTCCTGAAAAAATTTCAATGAACCTTATTATTTAAATCTCCCTTTAATTTTACTTGACAATTTTTTTTGTTGTTTTATTTTTTGATAATGAAAATCTCTCATATATTAGATTATTATCAAGATGCTCAAAAGTACTGTAGAAAAAATATATTTTCTTTTCACAGTCTGTACCTCAAATATGATATAAAAATTGATGAAAGAAAAAAATTTAAAGAAGATTTTTTGAAAATGATTTCTTTTTTTTCTTCTGGCAATCAACCAGAGTTAATGAAAAAACAATTAAGCATGCAAATTATTTTTCAAAATCATCAAAAAGTAGTTTTTTATATTCTTGTTCAAAATAAAAAAATGTTCAAAGCTTTTTTTCATTTAAAAAATCATCAAATTGATTTTAAAACTTCATTAGAAGTTGTTGAAAAATTACGTATACATTATCAAAATAAAAAGTTAATCAAAAAAACATTTAAAGCAGCTATCACACATGAAAAAGAAATTAAATCAATAATTTGTAAAAGAAGCATTGATTATTTATTAGAGGATAAAAATCATAATTATCATCAATTGAACATAGAAGAGTTTATTTTAAAAAAAATAAATCAGAAAATCAGTTTTACCATCATTCATCATGACAGAAAAAGAACATTATGCCCTATTTATTTTTTTAAATTATATCACAGACAACCTTTTCAATATGTCAATAAAAATATAAAAATTAATTCGGGAATATTTTTTTTGCAGTATCAACATCATTATTTATTCAGACCCTCTCAAAAAGAAATCATTCAAATAAATATAATTATTAACAATCATAGAGAAAATGATCAATATCATGAAATATTAATAGGTGACTGCCTCGATAATGAATGGAGTATTCAATGAAAGATTTTGCAGTTGAAACAGTTATTAGAAAATTCAAGCACTATGACTCCATACAAAAGTTTCTTGTCTTTGAATATGTATCTGCAACACATGAAAAGAATATCTTATTTCAATTAATGAATAGAGATAAAGAAGTTTATTCACAACCCATTGAATTATTTTTAGAACATGCTCAAAGCTATGGTCACGAAGACCCTTTAATTCAACTCAATCAAAAAGCATTGATTTGGTTTCAAATTCCTTATGAGCTGCTAGAAGAAAATAAAGAATACAATATTTTTTTGAATCAAGAGCATGTTAAAAACTTTACTTTCTCTTCTAAGGAGCATATTAAAAAAAATATTCAACATCATCAAATAAAAAGATGGCATTTAAAAATAGAAGAAGCATTTTTTCAAATCCTCGCTCCATTTTTCAATCATCAACGTTATTGGGAAATTTCACTTCATGCACATGATGAAGATAATATGACGATTGCTTTTTCATCTCTTCAAAAAACTTTAAAAGAATTATCAATTTCAGATATCAATTCTTATATTGATAATTTTGTATTCTCAGAAAATAAATTAAATCAATTAAAAAGATATGGTTTTGATGATAAAAAAATCGTTCTGGAATTCAAAAAAAAATTAAAAACAGATATTATATCATTATATGATTGGTTTTTATCCGAACATCAAATCGAAAATATTCCACATCACTTATTTAGTTATATAGCAATACAAGAATCATCATCAAATGATGATGTTGATTTTGAAGATAAAACTGTATTCAAAGGAAATAAATCAATTTATTATGCTACAAAATATAAATACAGTTATGATAATGTTGATTATATGATTAAACCTTATCATGAAGATTTTTTTCTTGAGTCTATTGCCCCTATACAACATTTATTATTATTTTTTGAAGTCAATAAAGATTTTGATGAAATAAAATTAGACAAATCAATCCATCAAAAAATGAATTATCATCTGAAATCAAATGAAATCAGTTATCAACAAGATGGATATGTGTATTTAGAAAAAAGCTATGATCATCAAAAAAATCCAATATGCCATGATTGCATTGAAAAACAAAATTGTAAAAATGTCATTCCATCAGGCATGGGTAAAAAAATTATTAAAATGAATAGCACAATCAATGATTATAGAGAATGTCAAATTTACAAAAAAATTCACATGAAAGCTTAATGCCATTTGTCAAAAAAAGACTTCCTTAAAGCTTTTTTAATTTGCATATATGTATATTTTTTATAAATAATGAAAAAACAAAAGGATATTTATGGAAGAAAATGCATTAAAAGAGTTTCATTTTTTGCTACAACCTAAAAATCAACTTCCACGCGATGAAATGAGAGATCATTATCTTGCCAATGCAAGAAATTATTTCAATCATCATTCACAAGAAATACTCAATGGAGTATACATGGATAAGACATGCTTATTCATGGTTTTTGAGCAAATTGTTAAAAACACACATCCAATTCGTTTGATTCATCTCAATTTATTGGCGATGCAAATGATTGAAAAATCATCTAAAGACATGTTGAATTATCAAAATAAAAATGGAGATAGCATCATTCATGTATCAACCAATATGAGTAGCTTTTCTGTTGGTATTTTGGATATGATGCAAGAAAAAGGAGCAGACTTTGGATTGATTAATCAACATGGTGAAACACCTTTGTTAAAATTAGCAACAACAGACAATCTTGATGATTTAAAATTCATTCAGCAATACACTCCCAAGAAACTCATGGATCATCAAGAATCCATCAATCATGATACAGCATTACTGAAAGCTGTTAAAGCTAAAAAACTCAATAATGTCATTTTCTTGATTAAAGCAGGAGCTTCCATTCTAGTTCAAAATAAAGATAATCAAAACGCATGGTTAATCTTTACAGAGTCTGAATATGAAAAGTACTTTGAAGAAAGAAACATGAAAGATTTATATGAAGAGGTATTTTTCATCATGAAAATCAATAAGTCAAAAGAACAAAAAAATCGTTAAAATATAAACTCTATTCAACTGAATAGAGTTTATTCATATCATTATTCATTGGTTTTTATGATGAATCATTTTCTTTATATCTTTTAAACCCATATGAGCTTGATACAATATACCTTTTCCACCAGACCTATTCCAGTGATAAATATTTTTTGAGCTATCATCAATCAAGATATCCTCTTGATGACTGATGAATAGATGTTTTTCTCGGGCATATACGACATGGATATTATCATCGAAAATAAATGGGAAATGTGACTTCGCCCAACTCTTTTTAGCCTCTTGAGCGAGTTCAAAATCAATAGTTTCCTTCTTATAGAATAAAAAAGGTAACGCTGTTAAAATATGTAGGTTTTCTTCACCACAATATTCTCTACAATATTGAACCAATTCATGAGAATGATCAAGCAATGGAAGCTCTTTCCAAAATTCAGGATTTTTTTTCACATGCCTCAGCACCATATAATCTTTAAATAATGTAAAATTTCTTTTCCATAAAGATTGATTAGGATGATAAGCTTTATGTTGATATTTTTTCTCTACATAACCACTGGTATTTGCCAAAGTATCATCGATGTCTAAAAAAATTTTCATATTGTTTTCATAAGATTCAAAATAATATGATAAATATTCAAGCATAGTCAAGAAAATAAATTTATTTTTATGATATTTTTCTGACCAATTTTCCATTTGATATTTTTTAAAAAATCTGTTATAATAAATACTCAAATATGGAGTATTATATGGCAAAATTTGGTAATTTAAATCGTCAAGTTGTGGATCTGAGCGCATTAGAGGCTGTCCAAGAAAAAATGGAATCACATCTTCATAAACTGTCTCAATTGAAATCTGAGATTGAAGTCAGTTTCTTGGAAGAATACTTCCAAAGCTTAAAGAAAGCAAATCCTAAGCTTGATTATCTTTCTTGGACACAAAAATATTCAAAAGATGAAGGTTTGGAAATTGTGAATATTCAAGTCAGTGGCAACGTCTACACCAATATTTCAGAGCTATCAAGAGAGACAAACGTTCATACGAAAGAAGCATTAGAAGAATTGTTTGACAACAAAGAGTTGCTGCAATTCATTTTAGGCTCAGATGTCAAGGTTGAATTTCAATAAAATTAAATCACATCATTAAAAAGGAGAAGATTTATCTTCTCCTTTTTTCATGTATTAATTCATTCTCATCAACATTTTCATTTTTTGATCAATCCATTAAAATGTTCATCTATGCCTTTAAATTCTTCATTCAATTTTTTAACTCTATCCCACTCAATATCAATCTCTAATTTTTCCATGATTAATAAAGCATCTTCACTTTGATATTTCATACGCTTCATTTCAGACAATAAAGAGTTTTGTTCAATCAAATAATAATAATTAATGATATTTTTAATTTGTTCTTTTTCAGTTAATCTATCACTTAATTTTATTATTTTTTTATGATCTATTTGATTGAAAAAAATTTGTTCTTGTACCATGTGACAAGTAGAAAAAGATTGATTTAATCTTTCCCTATATTTGTAGAGTATATTTTGATCTTTTGTATATGAAACATTCACAATCGTGCTGATATACTTCTTGGCAATATCACAATTCTTCAGTTGATAATCAATAATTATATCTCTGGGATATAAATAAGTATGGTTAAAAAAAGTTTCCGCATAAATATTTTTGAACTCAAGTTGATTATCATCAATATGATGAATAACAGATAGTCCTTGGTTTGCATAATATTGATGATAAAAATGAAAAATAAAATAGAAAAAATAACAAACAACGAGTAATATTGCTCTTTTCATCAAAAATATCATGATACTATCTTTCTTCACAAGCGACCTCATTAATTAATTCTGATTTTTGTAGCATTTTACAATTTTTATTATTTTGTACAAATATATAAATTTCTAACGAATACCTTCTTAATAAAATAAATTTTTCTTTATTTGTTTCTTCTGTAAAAAATTTTTTTGATTTATCTTGTAAAAAATAATAATTACTTTGTAAATTTTTATGCATTGAAGTTATTAGTAAAAATAAAATAAATATAATACAAAGCAAATTAATAAAGCTTTTAATGATAAATAATCTTATATCTTTGAATGTTGTTTTAAACATATATTCTCATTTCATAATTTGTGATTGTGAAAAATTATTGATAATAGAATTTAAATCTTCAGCAGATAAATATTTTTCATTAAAATTTTTTTTATTATATATAATATTATGAATAAAAGATGCACAATTATTACTATAAATAGAATATGTAGAATTCGTTTGATTAAAAGATTTTATTAAGTTATCTTCTTCTTTTTGAGATAAATCAAGATTTATGAAAAGAAATGAATCTCTTTGTGTTATATAAGAAGGAAATAATTCTTTGGGGGTTGTTATTTTTTTAGCATTTTTTTCTCCTCCAAACCAAATAGCAAAAAAGTCACTAGGTATAAAACATGTTTTATATTGTTCAAAATAAAAATTAAAACTCATATTTTTCTTCAGTTCATAATAATAATTATTCAATAAAATATTTTCATAAGCAATTGTTAATAATTTTTCTTTTGATATTAAAACCTCATCATTAATTTTTAATTTATTTTCCTTCAAATCATTCACTATTTTTTGTATATCAGCTATAGATTTACACAATAGTTCAGTTTCAATATTTTCTTCTTTAAATTTTTCGTTTATTAAAAATTTTTCTTCTAATATTAAATTACGATCATTTAATAAAAATAAATTCATTTCTTTCATACATTGATGATTTAATTCTTCATAATTAACATTAAAATTATATTTTATTTTATTTTTATTTTTGACTAAAAAAGCTTTTAACATTTATTCTGCGATAGGACTTAAATTAAATCTCAATAAATCTATTAATATTGAAGATTGTTCAATAGAAACTTTTTTTAAAATCCAATCCATGATAAAAATTTCATCATCATTATTTTTACAATAAATAAGATTTTCATTACAAAAATTTTTTTGAACTTTATTATTTTGATAACAACTTCTAAAAATAATTTCTTGAGTCAACATATCCAGATCTTTTTCATCTATTTTGCATATGCTTGTGAAAAAAAGAACAAAGAAAATAAAAATAGTATTATTTTTTTCATTGTTTAACTCCCAAAACGTCATCGACATATAAAATATTTATTGTTTTTCATTAACTCAGACATGATTAACTCCCATCATTCATTTTTTTATAAAAATCTTCATGTATTATTCGATCATTATGATTTTTATTCCAATTAATATCAATTTCTAATTTTTCCATAATTAATAAAGCATCTTCAGATTGATAATTCATGCGCTTCATTTCTGCTAACAAAGATTCTGGTTCAATCAGATAATAGTAATCAAAAATATTTTTTATTTGAATTTGTTCATATAAATTTTTAGTCAAAACTATCTTTTTATCTTTAGCAATTTGATTAAAAAAAATTATTTCTTCTTCCATTTGACAGCTTTGGAATGCTTTTTTTAATTGTTGAGGTAATTTTTCAATAAATCTTTCAGATTTTAAAAAACTGACTACTTTGGCATGCTCAATAAATTTAAGAGCAAATTGACAATCATTAAGAGATAAATTGAGTAGTAAATCTCTTTCATATGAATTAATATCATCAGATATCAATCTGTTATAATATATATCAAAATTCATGTATTTTTCATCTTTTATTTTTTGAAAATCATACAAAAGATGTATATCTAAAATGATATAAAGTATCAATAAAATAAGAATTTCTAACTTAATGATTTTTTTCACATAAAACCTCGTCTATTAATTTTGTTTTTTCTATGATGTAACATTTTTCTTGATTAGCATATTGTGCCCAATCTTGAAAAAATAACATATCTCGTTCATTTAATAGAATATATTGATCTTTTTTAACTTCTTCTTCAAATCTTTGCATAAAAATACCATTATAATTTAAATTATAAAAATAAGTGATATATACAAAAAATACACATATCATCATGAATAATATGATGATGATTGATAATTTAAACATAAAATTAATTATTTTTTTCATATTATTTTTTATCATTTAATGTTTTTGGAATTCCAAATTTATCAAAATCTATAACATTTTTTAGTGTATATTTATTTTTTATTCTATTTTTAAATATATGATCATCTAATAAAAATAATTCTAATTCTGACGGGGTTTTTATTATTGATTTTGTTTTTAGTTTGTTTTTTTCTAATTGATTATTTATAAATTGAGCACAATTATTAAAAAAAACATTATAATTATTAATACTATTAAAACTTTTTATTAAATTATTTTCTTCTACTTCAGATAAATTTAATTCATAAAAATTTATTTTTATTTCATTATTAAATTTATAATCACCAAAAAAGAAAAATGAATTTTTATACAAGTCTATTGGTAAATAGGCAAAAACAGACAAAAACAATCCTTTAAAAATATTTGTTTTTCCTACTTTTATAGGATTACTTGGATTAATGTCATAAATTTTATTGTTAATCATTAAAGCTACATGATTAGGCTTATATATGCTATCATTAATAAAAATTAGAGTAGTAAATAAACCAAATTTATCAGAAAAATTCAAAGGATTTTGATTTACATAAGCATAAGAATTTAATCCACCGCTTAATCCAATAGGATCAGACTGTACATATCTTCCTAAATTAGAATTATAATCTCTGAATAAATTATAATTGTTTTTTGTTTCTTGATCATAATATTGACCAGGAAATCTCAAATTAAATTCCATATTAGAATTACTTACAGGTTCATTATCACCAAATGGCTCAATATTATTCCAAGACCACTGCAAAACATTATCTTTGTTTGTTATTTTTCTTGGCGTACCTAAATGATCTGAATAAATATAGAATAATTCATCAACTGTAACATTGCCGCCTGAAGCACTGATGATTTTAGGTTGAATAAAAGCAATAGGTACTCCATTGAAATAAATATATTCTTTAATGATATTGTCATTTTGATCATATTCAGCAATTATTTGATTGTTGGGATCATATATAAATAAATTTGATAAATTGAGGGTTGAATTATTTTTTTCAATTCTTTGCCCAAATGCATTTAATTCATAATTGACAATTTGAGTTGTATGATTAATGACATCTTGAATTTGAACTTGTTTAAGTCTATTCATTCTATCATAGGTACTTGTTTCTATTTTATTTAATGTAGAAACTCCATTATTCACAGTATAAAATTGATGAACAATCAAATTACCATTATTGTCATATGTGAAATCTTCCAAGACCAATTCATTAGAATTTTTAATTTTAGATATTTGATGTGTTGTTTGATTATTGACAATCAAATATTCATAAATTTGGTTATCAACCACATTTGTACCGTTATTAATTATTTTATCTTTTAATAATCTATCTGAACTAGAATCATAAGTATAAGCATTCGATTGAAAACCAACTGTACTTTTAACACCATTATTTACACTAAAATCATACGAATTCATTCTAGACATTGAATCATAAGTGCCCATGCTAGATAAATTAGGATTTAAAATTTGATTCTCTGATTGATTAATGTTTGTGATATTACTTCTGGAATCAAATAAGTAATCGTAAGCTAAATTAATAGCCTGATTATTATCGATAATATTATATTTAATTTGGTTCATATCTCCATCTAAATTAAATTGATTGGCATAATTTGAGTTATTTGAGAAATCAAATGATATTGGACTGGAATTAAAAGTTTCAAATTTCGTATTATTCAAAATATTTTGATTGATAATCTGCACTTGTTGATTCGCAGAATCATAAATCTTAAAGTTATTGACATCAATTTTTGAAATCTGTGAATTATTGTTGTAGGTATACGCTATTATTTTTCCACTTGGATAAGTCACTGATTTTAATTTCCCCTTAGGATCATAATCATATTGCATCATTTTATGATAATAAACTCCAACTGAAGTACTGTATTGATAGGTGTGGGTTTTCAATCTACCTTTGGAGTTGTAGGTATAAGATTGAATACCCGTTTTATCTTGAATAGAGCAAACTTGTCCTACACCTCCCACACAATTATCATAAGTTAATATTGTATTTAAACTGATTTGCTGAGGATAATTGATATTCATAACACGATTAATTGCATCATAAACATAGCTAACCTGATTCAAATTAGCATCCACGGAATTAATGAGATTATTACCAATATCATAAGTCATTGTACTGATGCCAGTATCAGGACTATTGAGTTGAATTAAATTACCAAAACCATCATATGTATAAATAGTCTCTAAGTTTTTAGGATCTTTGACTGAGGCAGTTAAACCATCAGGCGTATAGTTTAAATTAACCGTTCCACCATCAGCCTGCAAGGTTGTTTGTAAACGGTTCAATGCATCATAAGTCGATGTAGTTAAATAATTAGCTGGGTCTTTCATTTGTGTTAAATTATTATTGGAGTCATAATTTAATTCTGTGGTTTGATTAAATGCACCAATGGCTTTGAACAATCTATTTTTAGAATCATATTGAGCAGAGCTGGTACGAATTAATTGATTAACATAAACACCATTGACCAATTGCCAATTATAGACATTGATATTGGTTAAATTACTCATGTTATCCAATGTAAATTCAACCTTACCTAAATAATTATTTAAAGCATCATATTGCTCAATTTTAATTAATCGATAAGCAGCATCATAATACAATTTCATGAACTGACCCGTTGGTACAGTTATTTTCTTCAGCAAACCAGTATTCTCATAATCAAACAAAGTTGTTTCTTGCTCAGATTGCACTTGATCACTCCCAATCAATGTAGAAGTTAAAATTCTCCCTAGGTTATCATAAGTTAATGAATTTTGTACACCATTAGCTGCTGTAATTAATCCAGGTTGTCCATAAACATTGTAATTAGCATAGGTTGTGGTTTGAT
>JACCDV011131955.1_pt1 | contig 45502 bp, 45 predicted proteins | sample 7446131 | NCBI WGS metagenome assembly JACCDV01 (sample SAMN15323448, study PRJNA562643) | freshwater metagenome | isolation source: river surface water | place: USA:Blue River Watershed | collected 2017-08-17
ATGCTAGCGGTGGTTTGGCGATGTTACAAGCGGCGCGTGCAGCGGTAGCACCATTTGAGCGAGAACCGTTAATTGTTGCAGTAACGATATTAACAAGCTTAGCACAGCAAGATTTAACCGCGATCGGCATTAGCCAACCTATAGCGCAACAAGTATTACAGTTGGCTCAGTTAGCTCGGCAGGCTGAATTAGCAGGCGTGGTGTGCTCGGCGCATGAAGCAAAATTGTTGCGTGATACTTATGGCGAAGATTTTTGTTTAGTAACCCCAGGGATTCGCTTGGTTGGCGATAGCAACGATGATCAACATCGCATCGTCACCCCTGAACAAGCCCTGCAAGCGGGGGCCGATTATTTAGTCATTGGCCGACCGATAACACAAGTGGAAAATCCAGCGGCAGTTTTACAGCGCATGTATGCAAGTATGTAATAGACTTCTTTCCCAACCGCCATTAACGGCAGATCTCATCCCAAAATTTCTCTCGAAGTGCTCATGTATGTTCATATACACTGCGCCTCTTCGAGGAAAATTTTGCTTTGACCTCTACTCGTTACTGACGGTGGGAAAGAAGTCTAATAATTTTTTCAAGTTATTTGCTTTTGATAAAAATTCAGTGTATTTTTCTTGGATAATTAGGGCGTGTTTACCATTGCTAACCCTACTGCAAAAAGCGTAGGATGGGTAAAAATACAGGATCAATTTCGTTAAATAGGGCAGGCTATTCGCCTCAAATGATCCTGTATTTTTTCCTCAATCCCCACTTTTTTCGCTACGAGTATCAATGGTAAACACCCCCTAAAATTTAAAATAATACTAAGAGATTTATCGTGTATCAATTACCTAAATGTTATGATTGTGGCCAGGTTATTAATAACGATTATGGACCGTTATATTGCCGTAATTGTTGGAGGCGAAGAAAAGCTCATTGGGGTGATGGAAACCTGCGAGCGCAAGTACCGGTATCGTCATCTCCTCAACCAACAGGATGTTGGAGTAAACCCTGCATGCCTACCCAACCACGACTTTTGTCGCCGCCCTCAGTTTCGGAACTATATCCACACGTTTTACCAATGCAAAAACAACCACGATATCTAATACCGTATAAAGTAGAAAGAGTGACCCGAGGGCCTTGCGCATATTGCAATTGTTCTCATTCTTTTGTAGGGGTGTGGATGAAAGTATTTTTTAGTCATAATGAATTAACACTGACTGAAATTCTTTGTTATGAATGTTACGTTCAACATTTTCATAAAAAAATTGGTTACTAACAATAATAGAGATTTATTATGTATCAAGGAAATGTTTGTATTCAGTGTGGGTCATCTACCCATTATGGTCCGTTATATTGCCATAATTGTTGGCAGAGTTTATTTCCAAATCCAAATGTTCCAGTGAATCAAAACCCTAAGCCAGCCCCTATTTTAGGTCAGCAACTTTCTTCAATTCATTATCCTGTTTATCGAGGACGACCACCCTCTGCTTGCTATTATTGCCACACGTTAAATAGCCCTGTATGGTTTAGTTATCGTGTTGAGCTTCCCGAGCAAGTTCTTTGTTTTATGTGCTATTGCCGATATCGGAGTGGATAGCAATCTATCAGGAAAAGGCTTGACAAGGCGTTTTTCTCTGCCACAATAATTTCTCTAGTTAATTTTTATTAAATGCAAAAATGCAAGGAGAAATGATGATGTCAATCAAGCAATTAATGACTAGTGCAATGATTCTGTTAACACTTAGTGGTGGTGTGTATGCAGCTGATCAACCGCCGACCAATACTCATGGCGCTTATCATGCTAAAGCGGCGATGACGGCGAAAGTTAACATTAATACTGCTAGCGCAGAGGAATTGATGAAGGTAAAAGGGATTGGTGCTAAAAGAGCAGCAGCGATTATCGCTTATCGGACTCAGCATGGTAAGTTTGCCAGTTTAGAAGAATTGACGAAAGTGAAGGGGGTTAATGCTAAATTTTTGGCAAAGAATCGTGACCATTTAACGATCGATAAAGCTTAATTATCGATGAAAGCGAGCCAATCCACTCCCGGGTTCGCTAACAACTGCGCAAATCTTCTTCAGACTCGGCTCCGTGAATATCCAGGGGTAAATCGCCTAAACGGCTAGCTTCCGCTAACAAAGCAGGAATATCTTGCTCTAAAAAATGATAAAAATCTTCCATCTTATCAATAACATAGTAAGTTTTCTGCATCTGATCGTACCGATAGGGGGTGCGTAATACTTGCATGACATCAAACGCTTTGTGGGTGGGCAAGCTGCTTTCCAGCGCATATTGCGTTTCCCCAATCGAGGATAAGATACCACCACCATACGCGCGTACGCCCTGTTCAGTATTGGATAAACCAAATTCTACGGTAAACCAATATAAGCGCTGGAGGCGCATGCGCTGTTCCTTAGGCGTGGCTAAGCCAATTTCGCCAAAGCGTTGGCTAAAATTAGCAAAAGCGGGGTCAGTCAACATCGGACAGTGACCAAAAATTTCATGGAAAATATCGGGCTCTTGAATATAATCTAAATCTTCTGGGGCCCGAATAAAACTCGCCGCAGGAAAACGGTTACGAGCTAATAGTTTATAAAACTCAGTAAAGGATATCAGGGCAGGGACGGGTTCGACACCCCAGCCCGTGTATTTGGCTAACTTAGCCGATACTTCGTCACATTGCGGAATATGGTCAGGCGCTAAATCCAATAATGCTAATCCTTGCAAATATTTATCACAGGCACGAGTTTGCACGATCGGCATTTGCCGAGTGTACAAAGCTTGCCACACTTCATGTTCAGCTTGAGTGTAAGGGATTTGTCCATTCGAGCCTGGATATTTGGCGACGTATTTGCTAATTTTTTCCACGAGTTAACCTTATTATTTTAATTAGAAAAGAAATCTATTATTTTAACTTAAAATACTACGTAAGTTTTTACCTGAAAGCAATGGATTCCATTGAGTGCTAAGCGTAAATTTGCTAGAATAATCTCCCATCGTAAGTACTTTATTATTTATAACGATGGGGAACCCACGCATGACACGCTATATCTTTACCACAGGCGGTGTTGTATCTTCTCTAGGGAAAGGTATCGCTTCAGCTTCTTTAGCCGCTATCCTCGAAGCTCGTGGCCTTAAAGTTACTTTACTCAAGCTCGATCCCTATATCAATATTGACCCCGGCACCATGAGTCCCTTTGAGCATGGTGAAGTGTATGTCACGGAAGATGGGGCGGAAACGGATTTAGATTTAGGTCATTACGAACGTTTTATTCGTACTAAGATGACGAAACGCAATAATTTCACTACTGGGCGCATTTATGCCAATGTCTTAAAGAAAGAGCGGCGCGGCGATTATTTAGGTAGTACGGTTCAAGTGATTCCTCATATTACCGATGAAATCAAAGCGAATATTCGCGCGGGTGCCCAAGGGATGGACATTGCCTTAGTGGAAATCGGTGGCACCGTCGGTGATATCGAATCCTTACCCTTTTTAGAAGCTATTCGGCAAATGCAAGTAGATGAAGGCCGAGAAAATACCTTATATATTCATTTAACGTTGGTGCCTTTTTTAAATACGTCAGGTGAATTTAAAACGAAACCCACGCAACATTCCGTGAAAGAATTACGCTCGATCGGTATTCAACCGGATATTTTAATTTGCCGTTCTGAACGCAATATTCCTGTTAACGAACGGCGTAAAATTGCTTTATTTACCAATGTTGATGAACAAGCGGTGATTTCTTTACCAGACGTTCGATGTATCTATCAAATACCGTTGGATCTGCATAGTCAAGGTTTGGATAGTATTATATTAAATAAATTGGGTATCCAAGCCAAACCGGCGGATTTATCTGAATGGAAGCAAGTGCTTGAATTAGTTGATAATACTACTGCTGAAGTGACGATCGCCATGGTTGGCAAATATATGGAACTCACCGATTCTTATAAATCTTTATCAGAGGCATTGATTCATGCGGGTATGCATACCCATACCAAAATCAATATTCGTTATGTCGATGCAGAAGAAATTGAAGCGCAAGGGGCTGCCAACTTTTTACAGGCAATCGATGCAGTATTAGTGCCAGGTGGATTTGGTCAACGAGGCGTTGAAGGTAAAATTTTAGCGGTGCAATATGCGCGAGAACATGGCATTCCTTATTTAGGTATTTGTTTGGGTATGCAAGTGGCGTTGATTGAATTTGCACGCCACCAAGCTAAGTTAGATCAAGCCAATAGTACGGAATTTAATGCTAATACACCGTTTCCAGTGGTGGCGCTGATTACGGAATGGTTAGATGAGTCGGGTAATTTAGAAAAACGTTCGGAGCAATCGGATGTCGGGGGCACGATGCGTTTGGGTGCGCAAGAATGCCATTTGCTACGCGGGACTAAAGCGGCGGCTATTTATGGCCATGAAATTATTACCGAACGTCATCGTCATCGCTATGAAGTGAATAATCGTTATATTGGGCAATTACAAGAAGCAGGGTTAGTGGCATCAGGTTACTCCGTCGATGGTGAATTGGTGGAAATGATAGAGTTAAGCGATCATCCCTGGTTTGTGGCGTGTCAATTTCATCCGGAATTTACTTCAACTCCTCGCGATGGTCACCCCCTATTTAACAATTTTATTAATGCAGCGAGAAAAGGGCGATAATAATGCAATTATGTAATTTTAAAGTCGGGTTAGATCAACCTTTATTTTTAATCGCAGGTCCTTGTGTGGTTGAAAGCGAGCAATTAGCGGTAGATACCGCGGGTTATTTAAAAGAATTAACCCACAAATTAGGTATTCATTTTATTTATAAATCGTCTTATGATAAAGCCAATCGTTCTTCGCAAGATAGCTTTCGAGGTTTAGGAGTAGAAGAGGGATTGCGTATTTTACAAACCGTAAAACAACAAATAAAAGTTCCAATATTAACCGATGTGCATGAAGATACGCCATTTGACGAAGTGGCTGCTATCGTGGATGTGTTACAAACGCCGGCGTTTTTATGTCGACAAACGAATTTTATTCTTAAAGCTTGTAGCCAAGGTTTGCCGGTCAATATTAAAAAGGGCCAATTCTTAGCACCGGAAGATATGCAAAATGTGGTGGATAAAGCGAAATCTACCGGTAATCAGCAAATTATGGTTTGTGAACGTGGTGTTTCTTTTGGTTATCATAATTTAGTGGCTGATATGCGTTCGTTAGTGACGATGCGCGATACGAATTGTCCAGTGGTGTTTGATGCGACGCATTGCGTACAATTGCCGGGTGGTAAAGGTAAAACCTCCGGTGGACAACGGCAATTTATTCCCGCCTTGGCGCGCGCTGCAATAGCTGTCGGTGTAGCGGGATTATTTATTGAAACGCATCCACGGCCAGAGGAAGCCTTGAGTGATGGTCCCAATTCATGGCCGATGGCGATGGTGGAAAATTTATTAACTCAATTAATGGAAATAGATGCATTAATTAAAAAGACTGAATTTTTAGAAAACGATATATATAAAGGATCAGATGATGACAATGATTAAATCAGTTAAAGCCAGAGAAGTAATTGATTCACGTGGCAATCCCACGGTGGAAGCCGAAGTGACTTTGCAATCCGGTATTGTCGGGCGTGCTTGTTCACCGTCAGGTGCTTCGACTGGCTCTCGTGAAGCATTAGAATTGCGCGATAAAGACCCTAAACGTTTTATGGGTAAAGGAGTATTAAAAGCGGTGTCGAATATTAACGACAAGATCGCGCCGGCATTAGTGGGTAAAGATGCATGCGAACAAAGTGCTATCGATTTATTAATGGTTCATTTAGATGGTACTGAAAATAAAAGCGTGTTTGGGGCTAATGCTATTTTAGCGGTATCGTTGGCGGTTGCGAAAGCAGCAGCGCAAGCAGAAGGAAAAGAGTTATATCAATATATTGGTCACAATCAAGGCCAATTGATGCCGGTGCCGATGATGAATATCATTAATGGCGGTGAACATGCTGACAATAATGTTGATATGCAAGAATTTATGATTATCCCCGTCGGTGCCCCGAATGTGCGCGAAGCGATCCGTTATGGGAGTGAAATCTTTCATCACCTGAAACAAATTTTACATGATCAAGGTTTAAATACTGCTGTGGGAGATGAAGGTGGTTTTGCGCCAGATTTACCCTCTAATGAAGCCGCTATCGCTGTTATTTTACAAGCCATAGCCGCAGCAGGTTATGAGGCAGGCAAAGATATCTTTTTAGGTTTAGATGTGGCCAGCAGTGAATTTTATCAGGATGGATTATATCATTTAGCGTCGGAAAATAAAAAATTAACTAGCGCCGAATTTGTCGATTATCTCTCAGCGTGGGTAGATAAATATCCTATTATCTCGATAGAAGACGGCATGGCCGAAAATGATTGGCAAGGGTGGAAATTATTAACAGAACGCTTGGGGAACAAAATCCAATTGGTTGGCGATGATTTATTTGTGACGAATACTAAAATTTTAGAACACGGTATCAAAGAAGGGCTTGCCAATGCGATTTTAATTAAAGTCAATCAAATTGGCACCTTAACCGAAACCCTGGCGGCTATCAATATGGCTAAACATGCAGATTATGCTAATGTGATTTCGCATCGTTCGGGTGAAACGGAAGATGTCACTATTGCTGATTTAGCGGTAGCGACTAATGCGGGTCAGATAAAAACGGGTTCGCTATCCCGAACTGATCGGATTGCTAAATACAATCAACTTATTCGTATTGAAGAAGCATTAGGCGATCAAGCTGTCTATGCGGGACGCGATGCATTTGCGTGTTTGAGAGATTAGCGATGAAAGTCATGTTAGCTATCTTCATTGCTTTATTGATTTTACTTCAATATCAATTGTGGTTTGGTGAGGGTAGCTATCGACAAGTTTGGCATTTACGTAAAGCTATCGATCAACAACAAAAAGAAAATCAAGCATTAAAGAAACGCAATGATGCTTTGCAAGCGCAAGTCGCAGATTTACATCAAGGTCACCAAGTTGTGGAAGCATTAGCGCGTAATGAATTAGGCATGGTTAAAAAAGGCGAAACTTTTTATCAGATAGTAGAACCGAATGATAAAACTCAGTCTAGCAAAGATAATTAAGATTTTACGGCAGAAATAATTTGTAAGCGCAAACGTTTACGCCAGCGCCAGGCGATGAGAATAGCGCCAATTAACATCGCTAAAATACTGGCATTACCGATGCCTAATACGCCATATTGCAAAGAGATACCGATATAATAAGCTAAAGGGATACGGATTGCCCACAAAATAATTAAGCTGATGATCATGGGCCATCGAGTATCGAATAATCCGCGCAATCCTCCACCCAATACATCGCGCAGCGTATCGAATACACTTGCCGTGAAGATCAGTAAAAATAGCCAACGAATAATATGCAGAGTGGTATGATTATGAGGATTATGAGGGTCTAAATAAAGGCTAGCTAATTGAGTGGGAAAAAATCCAAAGGCAATGCCGACTATCGTTAAATAACCTAACGCGAGCAATAAATTCGCTACGACGTAAGAATGAACTTCATGGAAATTTTTAGCGCCTAGCGCTTGCCCCACGAGTACGCTGGTGGCTTGAGTTAAACCAAATACCGGAATGATAATGAGCATGGCATATTGAGAAACGACTTGATAAGCAGCTAATGGTCGTTCACCGAGCCAACCGACCATCATGGCGATCATAAAGAAAGACAATAATTCACTACCCGTTTGCAGGCAAATAGGCCAACCCACATGAAAGACTTGCTTTAAGTGTTGCCAACCATCGTGCATATGCGGTTTGAATAAATGATAAATATGAAATTTCTTGCGTATGAAAATGAATAGATACAAAACAAGCGAAATCCACGAACTGATCGTGGTCGCCCAACCTAGGCCGGCAACGCCTAGCATTGGTAAACCCCAATGACCATAAATCAAACCATCACCAAGACCGATGGTTAACAGAATACTAAAACCATAAATCCAGATAATAATTTTTTGTTGTTGGATGCCGTAAATAAATTGTGTGAAAACCATGCTGATTAACATGGGGGGGATGGAATAAATCGACGTATGAAAATACGGTACGATGATATCGATCAGCTGTGGATTTTGGCCAAAGGCGAGTAGTAACGGTTTCACAAACCAATAACCCAGCATAATCATAGCCGATAATAATAAACTGAATAAACAAGCTTGCTGGACCAAATTGCCAATTTCTTCATAATTTTTTTGTCCAAAGGCGTGGGCGACTAAAACGCTGATGCTCATCAATGGCGACATCAAAATGACAAACAACATTACATAGGTTGAATAAAGTAAAGCGGTGGCGGCTAAAACATTATGACCCAAGTGGCTCAACATCAACATACCCAAAAAACCATACATCGCGCCAATCATTTGGCCAATCATCATGGGCGTAGCTGTCGAGAGTGATCGCTTTAAATAATGCAGAAAGGGTAATTTACTTGGCATACACTATTTGTCCACGACAAATGGTCATGACGACTTGATATTGATCATCTAACACGACTAAATCAGCATCTTTTCCACAAGTGATACTGCCTTTACGGTCAAAACAATTTAATTGTTTTGCCGGATTAATACTCGTTAAATACATCACATCCTGTAAAGTAGCCATTGTGAAGTGCAGCATATTTTGTATCGCTTGTTGCATCGATAAGACGCTACCGGCGATGGTGCCATCGGCTAAACGGGCTTCATTGCCATGAACATGGACGGGTTGCCCTCCTAAATCAAATATTCCTTCACCACAACATTTGGCACGCATCGCATCGGTGACTAATACTAAACTTTCTTTACCTTTTATTTGGTATGTCATATTGACGATTTCAGGATGTAAATGAATACCGTCAGTAATCAATTCGGCAATGATGTGAGGGTTCATCAACAGGGCTGGCAAGGGACCCGGATCACGGTGCGACATGCCACGCATAGCATTATACATATGAGTCACATGGGTACAACCGGCTTCGATACCCGATAGACATTGTTGATAATCAGCATCGCTATGACCAAATGATGCGATAATATTTTTTTCACGTAGATATTTGATGAAAGTGATGCCATTGTCGATTTCAGGTGCGATAGTGACTAATTTAATTTGTTGCAACGCTAATTGTTGCCAATGTTGAAATAAATCTATGTCGGCGGGAATGATGTATTTCGCATCTTGAGCGCCGGCACGGCGGGGAGAAATAAATGGACCTTCTAAATGTAAACCCAAAATTTCTGCACCTTGTTTAGCAGGTTGTTGCATATATTGCGCCACAGTGCTGACAGCTTGATCAATTTTATGGATACTTTCTGACATAGTAGTCGCTAAAAAAGCAGTGGTACCTTCAGCAGGAAGAGTGTTAGCAATAGTTTGTAACGCTTCAATTGTGCCATCCATGACATCGGCATTATTAGCGCCATGAATATGCATGTCGATAAACCCGGGTAATAAATGATAGTTTCTAGGAAATTCATAAATTTCTTTATCTTTGCAACGCTTATTAATTTTCCCTAATGTTTCGCCTTCAATATTGATACTAGCATTTTTTAAAATTTTATTGTCGCTATAGATGGTTAATCCTTTAATTTGCATAGAAACTCCTATCGAGTTGAAGTCACTTTATTTAGATGTTCAGGTTTATCAGGATTGCGGCCTTTTGATACCGCTAGTGCAGCAATGGCAGGGTAAAATGCCTGAATAGCAACTATTGGATCGCAAAGAGGATGTAAGCTAGGGGGTAACGCTAATACTTCCTCATGATGAGCGGTAATATCACAAGGTAACGCTAGCAATGTAGTTCCCCCTAATTGACGAATTTTTTTATCCAGGGCTAGGGTCGCATCCAAGGTGGGATCATCTTGACCAAATAATAATACCGGATATTGCGGTTTCATCAAAGCAAAGGGACCGTGTAATACTTCTGCGCTACTGAATGCTTCTGCATGGACTCCACAGGTTTCTTTAAATTTTAATGCCGCTTCTAAGGCGATCGGTAAACTAAAGCCACGTCCGGTAATGATCGTGTCATGCACATCCCGATAAGTATCAATAAATAATTGCCAATCATCTTGTAGTGCTTGTTCTAAAACCTCGGGTAAACGTTGATGGATAGCAAGTAATTCTTGATTAGCCGCATAGTGGCTCACTAAGTGTAAGATTCCTGTTAAACTAGCAATGTAGCTTTTAGTGGCGGCGACTGCTACTTCGGATCCCGCCTGTAAAGGCAAGACAAATTCAGCAATGCTCGCTAAAGGGGAATCCACTACATTTACTAATGCCACGGTAATAGCACCTTGCTCGCGCGCGTAACGCATGGTTTCACAAATATCGGTGCTTTGTCCCGATTGCGAAATGCCGATGACTAAGGCTTGTTTTAATTGCAAAGGACTATGGTATAAGGTAATGACCGATGGAGCAGCCGATACGGTAGCTAAACCCAGTTGAGTTTCAAAAATATATTTTGCATAATTTGCGGCATGATCTGAACTGCCACGGGCAATAGTAATAGCAAATACCGGCGGGTGTTTGCGTAAGCGTTCGCATAATTCCTGAATCAATGGCGCGTTTTCTTTTAATTGTTTTTCTACTACTTGTGGTGCTTGTCGAGCTTCCTGTGCCATCAAGGTTTCAGTCATTATACTTCTCCAAAAGGACTGCCAAGGACATGTTGACGAATCATAAAGATAGCTCCTTTGGTGGCATTATGTTTGCGTTCGGTTAACAAGCTTTTTAATTCTTGACATACCCATGGTTGCACATAAGGAGCAACACCACCAAATAAAGCGTATTTGATGCGATCTTTATGTTCACCGGCTTTTTTCTGTAAAGCATAGAAAATCCGATCGACTTCACGGCCTGATCCTTGAATTAATTCCAACGCATTAGGGTCACGTTTATCGATGTATTCGACGAGGAGCGGCACGAGAGTCCCGAAGTCAGAAGATTCCGCTTTGTCAGACCAATTGTGAAATAATTGCCAATCATTATCGAAACGTTGGAAAACAGCGGTTAAGAAAGGCGAGCCTTCGCGGCGACCATCATACCATTGTGATACGCGACGTACGGTTTCTAAACCTAACCAAGCACCGGCACCTTCATCGCCTTGTGGAAAACCCCAGCCACTGGTTTGTAGGATATTGTGACCAATGATTTCAAAACCTACAATGCCGGTGCCAATAATAACAATCGCGCCATCTTTACATTCATGTGCACCCAGACAAGCCGTATAACCATCGGAGTTGAGTAATAATTCTTTGAAGGGATGAGGGCGGCTCAAAAAATCTTGTACATGTTCTTCTAATTCGCAACCCGCTAAACCAAAGCCACCATATAACTCTACTTCGGGATCATGGGTATCGATATTTGCCATCGGTAAAGCAACGGCTAAGGCTTGATTGATAGAGTCCCACGTGCGGTCAACAGAAATGCGAATACTCGCCATACCGCTTTCTGTATGTGCCAAGATATTGCCTTTGCCATCTTCAATTTGCAAACGTGATTTTGTACCACCCCCATCGACACCAATAAAGTACTTTTTGTTCATATTTTACGCTATCCAAATTATATTTGGGATGATTATAGCATGATGCTATATTTCTGGTATATTTCTTACCCATGACGACAACACGATTTTATGCAGTAATTTTAGCAGCCGGTAGCGGTAAGCGTTTCCGTAGTGATATTCCTAAACAATATTTGCCGTTAGCAGGAAAGACATTGCTTGAATGGTCTTTAACACCTTTGTTAACTTGCCAGTGGATAGAGCAAGTAGTGGTAGTGATTGCTGAAAATGATCAGTATTGGCAGCAATTATCTTGCGCCCACCATAAAAAAATTACAACCGTTGTGGGCGGTAAAGAGCGAGCCGAGTCTTGCGTGGCGGGATTGCAATTGTTAAGCGATAGGGCTCAAGCCGATGATTGGATATTAGTCCACGATGGAGCGCGTCCTTGTTTAACGATCGATTTACTGGATCATTTACGAACCGAATTAATGCACGATGCAGTAGGAGGCATTTTAGCGACGCCTTCTACCGATACATTGAAAAAAGTTCACGACGGTATCATTACTGAAACAGTAGACCGTAGTCAATTATGGCAAGCACAAACGCCACAAATGTTTCGTTATCAACGTTTGCAACAGGCGTATCAAGCAGCATTAGCGCAAAATGAAAATATCACCGATGATGCTTCTGCTCTAGAAAAAGCAGGTTATCCAGTAAAAATTGTCACGAGTCAACGGACTAATATTAAGGTGACAGTAGCAGAAGATTTATCCCTAGCAGAATATTTTTTACAGGAGACAGTGATGTCAAAATCTCACATTCGTATTGGCCATGGTTATGATGCGCATGCGTTTGCTAGCGAACGTAAATTAATTTTGGGTGGTGTGGAAATCCCTCATAGGCAAGGATTATTAGGCCATTCGGATGCTGATGTAGTATTACACGCTTTATGTGATGCTTTGTTAGGTGCAGCGGGATTAGGTGATATTGGTCAACATTTTCCAGATACGGATATGCAGCATAAAGATGCTGATAGCCGTGAATTTTTACGTTCTATTAAAACTAAAATTCATCAAGCCCAATTTGCAGTGGGCAATGTCGATATCACCATTGTGGCGCAAGCTCCGAAACTGGCGCCTTATATGGAAAAGATGAAAAGTCATATTGCCCACGATTTAGCAATAGCTTTAACGGATGTGAATATTAAAGCATCGACAACCGAAAAAATGGGTTTTATTGGTCGGGAAGAAGGGATGGTAGCCTATGCTACCGTACTGCTTTATTATTAGATTAATCAATATCCACCGAATAAATGAATGGACGAATGAAGGAGAAAGCAATGCCCAGCAAAAAAGTTACCCCGAAAGTCACGAAGACTTTCAGTAAGAAAAAGACACCCATTAAGAAAAAATTAAAGATTTTAATTAGCAATGATGACGGGGTATATGCGCCTGGTATTTCCATGTTAGCTAAACACTTAGCTCGTATTGCGGAAATTAAAGTAGTAGCACCTGATCGTAATCGTAGCGGTGCGAGCCATTCATTAACGTTAACTCGTCCTTTGCGTATGCATGATGTGGATGTTGCGAACCATAAAATTAAATTTACCAGTGTCGATGGTACACCGACCGATTGCGTGCACTTAGCGATTACGGGCATTATGGAAGCCATGCCGGATATTGTAGTCTCGGGTATCAATGAAGGTGCTAATATGGGGGATGATGTCTTATATTCCGGTACTGTGGCAGCGGCGATGGAAGGCCGCTTTTTAGGGTTTCCTGCAGTGGCTATTTCTCTGGTGAGCGATGGTCCTTGTCAGCATTATGAAACTGCGGCTTATATCGCTAAGAACATTGTGCAACGTTTACAAAAAAATCCCTTACCAGCAGCCACGATATTGAATGTCAATGTGCCTGACGTTCATTATAAAGAAATTCGTGGTTATGAAATCACGCGTTTAGGTACGCGGCATTGTGCCGAGCCGACGATTCATGCTGAAGATCCACGAGGTTCCGAAATTTACTGGGTAGGTCCGGCCGGTAAGGAAGATGATGCGGGGCCGGGTACCGATTTTTATGCCATACGCAGTAAGAAAGTTTCGATTACTCCCTTACACGTAGATTTAACGAGTTATGATAGTTTTGATCGTTTGGCGCAATGGGTTGGTAATTTGAAGGTTTAAGACATGCGTTATGCGCTGACAGTTTGTTTGTTAGTAAGTTTGGCAATGAGCTTAAGCAACTGTGGCTCTAGCGATAATTTTGCACCCGTGATAGACGCCGGTGCAGAAAATGCGCGAGGTCAAGGTTATTACACCGTGCAACCGGGTGAAACGATCTATTTTATTGCTTGGCGGATGGGGATCGCTTATCAAGACTTGGTCCGCTGGAATCAATTATCTTACCCTTATTCATTAACAACTGGCATGCAAATACGAGTCACTGAGGATAGCACGGTTAGAAATAAATCCGTGATGCCGGTGGCAGTACAAACTTTGAAGATATCGCCTGTGATGGTTAATTCCCCGATGATTGCTTGGCAATGGCCTAGCAAAGGGTATGTTATTCAACATTATACAGCGAAGACGCAAGGTATTGATATCGCTGGTCAGTTAGGTATGCCCATTGTCGCGGCTTCAGCGGGTGAAGTCGTTTATAGTGGCGCAGGATTAAGCAGTTATGGTAATTTAATTATTTTAAAAAATAACGATGAATATATGACAGCTTATGCACACAATCAACGAATTTTAGTGAAAATTGGTCAGTATGTACACAAAGGGCAAGTGATCGCGACCATGGGTAGCAGTGGTACTAACCGAGTAATATTACATTTTGAAATTCGTCGTGATGGCAAATCTCTCGATCCCTTACGTTATTTACCTCACTAACCTTTGGTATTAATTAAATTCTTGTTATAATTCTTTTCAATGCAAAGGAGCATCGTGTGAAAAAAATTGAAAAAAAAAGCAATGAAGCCATTGATGAAGAAATATTTGAAGAACCATCTAGCGATGAAGAATTAGAGGAATTAGAGCTCCTCGACAGTGATGAAGTAGATGTTGCCGGGGAACCCGATAGCGTCGATTTAGCTGACATTGCTGCTGAAGAAAATGCTGAAGAAGCGATACCTAAAGAAAAATCTACCCGCTACAAAGATTATGATCCGACATTACTTTATTTGAGTGAAATTGGTGCTTCGCCTTTATTGACTGCAGAGGAAGAAGTGAAATATGGTCGTTTAGCTTTACAAGGCGATGAGGTTGCCCGTCAACGCATGATTGAAAGTAATTTGCGTTTAGTCGTAAAAGTGGCGAGACGCTATGTTAATCGTGGTATGGCTTTTTCTGATTTAATTGAAGAGGGTAATTTAGGTTTAATCCGTGCCGTGGAAAAATTTGATCCGGAACGAGGATTTCGGTTTTCCACTTATGCAACCTGGTGGATTCGTCAAACAATTGAGCGAGCGATTATGAATCAAACTCGCACCGTTAGATTGCCAGTACACATCGTTAAAGAAATGAATATTTACTTGCGCGCCACCCGTGAATTGACCCAAAAAAATAACGGTATTGAGCCGACGTTGGAAGAAATTGCGACGCATGTGGGCAGACCAGTAGAAGATGTAGAGAGAATTTTAACCTTGCACGATAAAGCGACTACTTCTATTGATACACCGATTGGCCAAGATGGCGATCGGACATTGATTGATACCATTGCCGATGAGAACACCTTGGATCCGGAACAATTACGTGTCGATGAAGATATTGCGAGCCACTTGGAAACTTGGTTAATGCAGTTGGATGAAAAATATCGTGAAATCATTGCGCGACGTTTTGGCATGTTAGGGTATAATCGTGAAACTTTAGAAGAAATTGGTAAAGCAATTGGTTTGACTCGTGAACGTGTGAGACAATTGCAGGTGGAAGGATTACGTAAACTCCGTCGCTATATGGAAGACGATGGTGTCTATAGCGACACATTTTTTGATGAATAAATATTATGAGCGATTTGATACAACACTTAAGAATGATTCCTGATTACCCGAAACCAGGCATCTTATATTATGATATTACTACTTTATTACAGAATCCAGTAAGTTTTCGTCTTGCCTTGGATCAAATGCAAGCCTTAGTTGCCAATCAAGTCATTGACAAAGTTGTGGGCATCGAATCCCGTGGTTTTATTTTTGCTGCGGCTTTGGCGGATCGCTTGCAAGCCGGTTTAGCGATTGCCCGTAAACCAGGTAAATTGCCGAATGAAACTTTTCGTGAAAGTTATGATTTGGAATATGGTCAAGATTGTTTAGAGATGCATACGGATACGATCAAACCTGGCGAAAATGTCATCATTGTCGATGATATCATTGCGACTGGTGGGACGTTGGAAGCGACTTGTAAATTAGTCGAGAAAATGGGTGGTAATATCATCAGTTTATTGAGCGTCTTGGCGTTGGTAGATATTGGTCATGAAGCGAGGTTAGCGCGTTATCGAGTACAACCTCTATTACGGATTAATTTGACAACAGGGGTGTTGCAAGATGAAATGGCGTAATGTTCGATCGAACTATGGCATTATTAGCAAATTATTACATGGTTTATTGATTTTACTGATCTTCACGCAATTTAGTTTAGGATTGTCTTTCTCTTACGTTAATCAAGCCGTTTTTCCTACTCTTATGATGTATCATAAATCGGTGGGGTTCACGACATTAATGGTATCTGTACTTTTTCTTTTATGGCGTTTAATGAGTATCAAACCAGATTGGCCCTCGACTATGCTCCGCTATGAACAATGGTTGGCTCGATTAGTGCATGCATTATTGTATCTATTGATTATTGTCATGCCACTTAGCGGTTGGATTATGTCGGTGGCAGCAGGGTATATACCGAGTTATTTTGGTTGGTTTGCAGTGCCGTTTCCGGGAGTGGGATTTAATAAAGCATTAGCTGCTGTTTGTTCTGAAGTTCATGAAATCGCTGCATGGAGTTTTGCTGGCTTATTAATATTACATATCCTAGGCGCTCTCAAGCATCACTTGTTGGATAAAAACAATATCTTACGTCGAATGTTTTAACCATTTTTGCATGTAATGGGTATTATCTACACAGTGTTCGAGTATATTCTTTTGCAATGAATACTTGAAATTATGCCATTCAACCCTTATTTTAGCAGCCAAATGCGATAAAGACGTCTATTTAACGAAAAGAGGAAAAAATGGCAAACGATAAACAAACCTTAGGCTTTCAAACCGAAGTCAAACAATTATTACATTTAATGATCAATGCGCTCTATAGCAATCAAGAAATATTTCTGCGTGAATTGATTTCTAATTCTGCCGATGCGGCGGATAAATTGCGTTTTGCGGCATTACAAGATGCAACCTTATTGGAATCTGATTCAGATTTACATGTGCGCATTAGCGCTAATGAGAAAGATAACACGATTGTGATCAGCGATAATGGTATCGGTATGAACCGAGAAGAAGTGATTACCAACTTAGGGACTATCGCTAAATCGGGAACTAAAGAATTTTTAAGTTCTTTATCAGGTGACCAAGCCAAAGATAATCAATTGATTGGACAATTTGGGGTAGGGTTTTATTCCGCATTTATTATCGCTGATAAAGTGACAGTAGAAACCCGTCGAGCAGGCGTAGCTGCAACAGATGCCGTTCGTTGGGAATCGACAGCTGATGGCGAATATACAGTAGAGAATATCACTAAAGATTCTCGTGGTACGGCGATTACCTTGCATTTGAAAAAAGAAGCGAAAGAATTTTTAGATGAATGGCGTTTACGCAATGTTGTTAAAAAATATTCTGACCATATTAATTTGCCGGTAGTCATGAAAGTGAAAAAATCAGTACCGGATGAGAGTCAAGAACTCAAAGATGGCGAAACACCAACCATGAAAGAAGTTTGGGAAGATGAAACGATTAATAAAGCACAAGCATTATGGACGATGTCTAAATCTGAAATCAAAGAGGAAGATTACAAAGAATTCTATAAATCTATTGGTCACGATTTCTCTGATCCGGTCATTTGGAGCCATAATAAAGTCGAAGGTAAATTAGAATATACCACTTTGCTGTATTTACCAGCGCGCGCTCCATTTGATTTATTTGAGCCTGAACAAAAACGTGGTTTAAAACTCTATATTCAACGAGTATTTGTTTTAGAAGAAGCAGAGCACTTTTTACCACGATATTTACGTTTTATTAAAGGGATTGTCGATTGTAAAGATTTGCCGTTGAATGTTTCTCGCGAAATTTTACAACGTAGCGTGGTGGTAGATAAAATTCGTTCCGCATGTATTAAACGTAGTTTGGATATGATTAATAAAATCAGTACCGATGTGGAAAAGTATGCTCAATTCTGGAGTCAATTCGGTAATGTCGTTAAAGAAGGCTTGATAGAAGATCAAGAGAATAAAGATGCCATTGCTAAGTTATTACGGTTTGCCAGTACTGATTCTAATACGCCAGTGCAAAATGTTAGCTTGGAATCGTATGTAAATCGCATGAAAAATGAGCAAAAAGCTATTTATTATTTAATTAGTGAAAATTTCGAAATGGCAAAAAATAATCCGCACTTAGAAATTTTCCGTAAAAAAGGTATCGAGGTTTTATTGTTGACCGATCGCGTGGATGAATGGATGATTAATAGCTTAACCGAATTTGATGGCAAACCTTTACAAAATATTGCTAAAGGTGAATTAGATTTAGGTGAGCTAGAAGATAAAGAAAGTAAAGCGAGCACAGAAAAGTTAGCGACGGATTTTGAAACGGTCATTAAACAAATGAAAGAAGCCTTAGCCGATGCGGTGACAGATGTGCGGATTACCCACCGCTTAACCGACTCGCCGGCGTGTGTGGCTATGCAAGAAACGGATATGACAGCTCAAATGCAAGCGTTGTTAAAACAAATGGGGCATGATGCGCCCGTTAGTAAACCCGTGTTAGAAATTAATCCCGAGCATCCATTAATTCAAAGTTTGAAATCGGTGCAGGATCAAGACCGTTTTAGTGATTGGTGTCATCTATTATTAGATGAAGCTATCTTGGCTGAAGGGGGTCGTTTACAAGATCCGGCGGCCTTTGTTAAGCGCTTAAATAAATTATTAGCCGCTTAATTTAGAGGCTGTTTTTTGTTACAATAGATTTTTATAAATCATTCTTGCCTAATGGTTATTAATGACTGTTAGGCAAGATCTCTATTGCTGAGAGAGGCTATGTTTATCACACGTGCAAAAAATGCCATTCCTATTCATATTATTTTGACGACCGATAGTAAAAAATATTTTTCTCAATTAGATAGTAAGCGACAAAATATTTTTAAAACAGCTAAGTTTGAAGCCAAAAGTCATCAGCATTGTTTAATTTATGATGAAGCGGGGAAATTATCCGACGTTTATATGGGCGTTGATAAGCCAGATATTTTTAGTATCGCCGAGTTAGCGTTGAAATTACCCGAAGCTATTTATCAAATTGATGATCCTGAAGAAGTATTAAAGAATATTGATGTGGAAATTGGTTGGGGTTTAGGTTCTTATCAATATACGCAATATAAAAATCCCAAACGAGCTCCCGCGACCTTGGTGGTGCAACAAGCAAAAAAATTGGAACAAATTAATTCAATCGTCACCACGGTTAACATGGTGCGGGATTGGATTAATACTCCCGCAGAAGCTATGGGGCCATCTGAATTAGCCAATCAAATCAAATTAATAGCTGATAAATTTAATGCTAAATGCAAAGTAATTGTAGGCGACCAACTATTAAAGCAAAACTTCCCATTGATTCATGCTGTGGGCCGGGCTTGTGATGATGCACCTCGATTAGTGGAGTTAACGTGGGGTAAAAAATCTGATCGGGCTTTAACGTTAGTCGGTAAAGGGGTTTGTTTTGACACGGGTGGTCTAGATCTTAAATCAGCTTCTAATATGTTGACCATGAAAAAAGATATGGGTGGCGCTGCCAATGCAGTGGGTTTAGCGTCGTTGATTATGGCGGCTAACTTACCTATTTATTTACGAGTATTGATTCCTATTGTAGAAAATTCGGTAGCAGGTAATAGCATGCGTCCAGGAGATGTCTTTACTGCACGTTCAGGTCGTACGGTGGAAATTGGTAATACCGATGCAGAAGGACGTTTAATTTTAGCCGATGCGTTGACGTATGCGGTAGAAGCTAAACCCGATTTAATTATCGATTTTGCTACTTTAACTGGCGCGGCTCGAGTGGCATTAGGGACGGAGATCGCGGTAGTATTTAGTGACAATCAACAGCAAGCGGCTAAAATTCAAGAATATGCGTATGCCGCGAATTGTCGCGATCCCATTTGGCCATTGCCATTGCATAAATCTTATCGCCATTGGTTAGATAGCGATATCGCTGACATTAATAATGCTTCGCATCATAGCTGGGGTGGCGCTATCACCGCGGCATTATTTTTGCGAGAATTTGTTCCTGCCGAAATAAATTGGATGCATTTCGATATGATGGCAGCGAATATTGAAAATTTAGCAGGCCGACCTAAAGGTGGAGAAGCACAGGCGATTCGAGCTTTATTTGCTTGGTTGCAAGAAAATTTTTAACAATTGGTGGACTGCGCTACGCCGAGCCACCTTTGCTACGCTTCTTTGTCACTCCCGCGAAGGCGGGAGTCTAAAAATAAATGAGAGTGTCTCTAATCTAGATTAGAGACACTCTCATATTAGGCTACACACATTTTTTTCTTAGGGCTCCAGTGACTGTGTTGTTTGCAACCATGATCAATGACACATTTATTTTCTTTCTGGGCAAAGAATTGTCCTTTTGGACATTTATTAGTGGCTTTATTGGCAGCTAATGCAACATTACTTAATCCGATAGCAGCCACCATAACCGCTATACAACTTAGTTTATTTAATCTCATGAGTATCTCCTGGTTAATACCCTTTTCAGTATAATTCCTAAATTAATAGGGGGTGATTTTAATCAATACACCAAATAAGGGATTATCTAAATAATGCAATTCTTTGCTGCGCATACTGATATCTTCTTTTAAGGCAAAGCTAACTAATTTTTGCGATGTTTTTGCATCCACTTCAGAGCTGGGGACTGTCAATAATAAATTACTGCGGACGATTAAATATTGGCGACGGCTAATATTTAACATTCCATCTAATTCTCGCCAATCCGCTAAAGAGCTAGTGGTAGAAATCGTCTCGCCTTTGTTATTATAAGCGCGACCACCGACAATATGAATCGTTTGGCTGGTGGCCCCGTTAGGAATTTTTTGGCGCCAAGCTAATTTAGCTAAAATAGTATAATGGCTATTGTGGCTCAGTGCAGCGATACTGTGGGATAAGGTAAAAGCGGAAGCGGGCAGCAATTGAAAAGGTGCTGCAGTATTGGCTATTTCCGCCATCGATTTTAAATTAATAAAATGTTTTGCCGTCGGAAGGGGTGGATTTTGTGGCCACGTTTCATCACCCAAATTTTCTATATGATTATTTTTAAAGACAATTACTTCGACCGTATACCAATCTCTGGCCGCGAAACTAACGTTGGTGAAAATTAAACACAGCGTAATGAATAAATATTTTTTCATCGTCATTTTTCCTTAAGTTAGGGCGTGTTTACCATTGCTTACCCTGCGCTTTTTTCACTATGGGCATCAATGGTAAACACGTCCTAAAATCATTATACTGAATTTTTGTTGATTGAGAAAACACTATTCTGTGTTTAGAAATTTAAGTAAAATAGCGGAAGAGAGAAGGGAATAAGCATGAATAAAGGCTACCCGTTACTACCTATGTCAACGCCCAATACTTCCACGGTGCTCAATATTGTTTCACAGGATGTATATTTGTTGCGCGATAAAAAAAATCTTTTAATTTGATAGTAACAATTATTAAACAAATTCTTCTTGTTCCCGCTCAAAAAGCAATCAAAACCTGATTAAATACGCAGAATGCTGGACAAGCAGAGAGTCGTGTGTATACTTACGACGTTGCGGAAAGAAAAGCGATGCAAATTATGGATCGGGCAAAGCATAACAATTATCCGCCAAAATATAATCTTGAAAAAGATTAACGCTGATATGGAGGTTAGCGATGTTAGACAGGGAATTAGAACTTACTATCAATTTGGCTTTTAAAGCTGCTCGTGATAAACGCTATGAATTTATGACAGTAGAACAACTGTTAATAGCGTTATTAGATAATCCTAGTGTACAAGTGGTGTTTAATCATTGTGGAACCGATGCGGAGCGTTTGCGCGCACGATTACAACAATTTATTGCTGAAACGACGCCTAAGTTTCCCGAAGAGGAAGCTCGCCTCGATCCTCAACCGACGTTAGGCTTTCAACGCGTATTACAACGGGCTGTCTTCCATGTGCAATCTATTGGCCAAGTCGATGTGACGGGTGCCGATGTATTGCTGGCTATTTTCAGTGAACAAGAAAGTGAAAGCGTCTATTTGTTAGCACAAGAAAACATCATGCGTTTAGATGTTTCAGATTTTCTCGCCCAAGGCCGTGAAAAAACTCAAGTTAACACTCAACCACAAACTGAGATACCTCCTCACGATTTTGATGCCGTAGCAGACGAGCAATTACGTGCTGAACCAAGTGCATTGGCAGCCTATGCCACTAATTTAAATCAAAAAGCTAAGAATGGCATGATTGATCCGGTGATTGGCCGCGAGCAAGAAATTTTAGATGCTATCCAAATATTATCTCGCCGCCGTAAAAATAATCCTTTGTTAGTCGGTGAAGCAGGGGTAGGTAAAACCGCTATAGCCGAAGGGTTAGCGAAACGCATCGTCGATGCTGAAGTACCAGAGGTTATTAAAAATGCCACGGTCTATTCATTAGATTTAGGTAGCCTGTTAGCCGGAACTAAATATCGCGGTGATTTCGAAAAACGTTTAAAAATTTTATTACAAGAATTGAAAAGAGAGCCGGGTGCGATTTTATTTATTGATGAAATTCATAATATCGTTGGTGCTGGCGCTGCTACCGGTGGCGTCATGGATGCGTCTAATTTAATTAAACCGATGTTGGCATCGGGTGAATTAAAGTGTATGGGTTCGACAACTTTCCAAGAATATCGTCAAATTTTTGAAAAAGATCGAGCTTTAGCGCGTCGTTTCCATAAAATTGATATTAAAGAACCGACAGTGCGTGAAACAGTGGATATCCTGTTAGGATTGCGTGCTTATTTGGAAGAACATCACGGCGTTAAATTTTCTTTTCCAGCCTTGAAACAAGCCGCAAAATTATCCAGCCGTTATATTAACGATCGTTTTTTACCGGATAAAGCCATTGACGTATTAGATGAGGCGGGCGCTTATCAAAATTTATTGCCTGAAAGTAAACGTAAAAAAATTATTGGTATACATGAGATTGAAACGGTCGTGGCTAAAATGGCAGGTGTGCCGACTAAAAGTGTATCGACTACCGACCAAAAAATGTTGCGTCACCTGGTTCGTGATTTGAAAATGTTAGTCTATGGACAAGATAGAGCGATCGAGGCCTTGGGCGCTGCCATTCGTATGGCTCGTTCTGGGTTGAGTGATTTAGATAAACCCGTGGGTTCATTTTTATTTGCAGGTCCTACCGGTGTAGGTAAAACGGAAGTAGCACGTCAATTAGCCAATGTAATGGGTATTAAATTATTGCGTTATGACATGTCAGAATATATGGAGCCTCATGCGGTATCGCGTTTAATTGGCTCTCCTCCAGGTTATGTCGGTTATGAAAAAGGTGGTTTATTAACGGAAGATATTAACAAAAATCCGCACTGCGTATTATTGCTCGATGAAATCGAAAAAGCTCATCCAGATATCTATAATTTATTATTGCAAGTGATGGATCATGGTACGTTAACTGATAACAATGGTCGAACTGCGGATTTTCGACATGTGATTGTCATTATGACGACCAATGCGGGTGCTGCAGCTCTGCAAAAAACGGCCATTGGGTTTAGTGATCAAGATAATAGAACGGATAGTCTGCAAGAAATTAAACGTGCCTTTACCCCAGAGTTCCGTAATCGATTGGATGCCATCATCCAATTTGATGCGTTGAGTGAAGATATGGTTTGTAATGTTGTCGATAAATTCATCATGGATTTAGAGATGCGTTTAGAAGAACGTAAAGTTAGCTTAAAAGTACAACCCGCTGCACGCAAATGGTTAGCGAAACAAGGTTATGAACCCGATATGGGGGCTCGACCCATGAAACGCTTGATCCAAGAAGAGATTAAAAAACCGTTAGCCGAAGAATTGCTATTTGGTGAATTAAGAGCCGGTGGTGAAGTGGTGATTGATTTGAAAAAAGATAAATTACATTTTACCATTCGCGAAAAAGAATCGAGTAAGAAATTGCATATGTCGGAGTAACAAAAAACCCGCTGTTAGCGGGTTTTTTAATTCGCCTAAGCGTCTTCAGCTGCGATATTCTCTTCGCCACGATTTAAATCTTTGGCTTGAATCGGTTTAGTATCACGGAAAATGATACGACCTTTACTCGTATCGTAAGGAGAAATTTCTACCACCACATGATCACCGGGTAATATGCGAATATAATTTTTACGCATGCGGCCAGAGATATGACCAATGATTACCACTTCAGTGCCATCGGGTTTTTTCATATTATCTAATTTAACTTTGAAACGAGTATCAGGTAATTTATCGGTGACAACGCCGGTCATTTCGATAGAATCTTTTTCTTTTTTAGGTTGGCGGTTGATGCGCTCCGTTTTACCGGTTTTAGTGTTTCTGGCCATAATGTTACTCCTCATTTGGGCTGAGATTCTGCCTCAAATTTGTGCATTTAGCAAGCTTATTGTGGCTTTTTTAAGTGATCAGGCCCAAAAGACAAGGGTAAAAGTTCAGATAATTGACGAGAAATCCTATCCTCTTTGGCATTAACCATATGCACGATGACATCTTCAGTGGCGAATTCGCGAATACGCTGTCGGCATGCTCCGCAAGGCGTACAAATCTCATCACCATTGGAAGTAACCAAAATTTCTGCAATGTCACGTTCACCCGCATTGACCATATGACTAATAGCGGTATCTTCGGCACAATTCACTAAACTATAAGAAGCGTTTTCAATATTACAACCCGTATAAAAATTTTGCCCAGTAGTATAGATACAAACACCCACATGAAAGTGAGAGTAGGGGGCATATGCTCGCTCCACAGCGGCGCGGGCTAACGTTAACATATGCGCCAATCTATCCTGGATCATTTTTCTCAATCCTTTATCAAAGCTCTGAGTATATCAACCACTATTTTTTCAGTTTTATGTTCGCGGTCTAAATGGGGGTTAAATTCCACAATATCTGCTCCAATAAAACGTTGATCGTGATGTAAATGATGGATATTGTCTAGCAATGCGCGAGTATTGATGCCCCCGTCGACAGGTGTACCAATACCGGGTACTTCCCCTGGGTCAAACCCGTCTAAGTCAATACTAATACCATAAGCTATCGTATGTTGTTTAATGATGTCAACGGCTTCTGTAAATACAGTAGTAAAACCGCGTTGGTGAATTTCTTCCATATAATAAATGCGGGCTGCTACTTTTTCTAATAAGGCTTGTTCACCGGATTCATAACTACGAATACCCATTAATACTAAATTTTGGGGTAATAATTTGCGTTTAGCGACTGCAATATTAGTAAATTGTGGATCACCGTGACCTAATAAAGCAGCGACTGGCATACCATGAACATTGCCCGTTTCGGTTGTATCGAAAGTGTGGGCATCCATATGGGCATCAAACCAAATTAAGCCTAAATCACCTCGTCCAGCTAAACCAGCATAAGCACCACTCCAACTACCCATGCCGCAAGCATGATCGCCACCAATAGTAATAAAAAATTCTTGATTACGAACCGCTTGTTCGGTATACATCGCTAATTGTTGATTAAGTTTTGCCACCGTCGCAATATCCGAAGGAGGTACAGTAGTACCTTCTTCGGTAATAATGCTATCCCACTGTAATTGTGGATATTGTTGCTGGAGGGAAAGTAAATAAGGGGATTGTTTTAACACCGCAGGCCCATCGCCACAGCCAGCATTACCGGCTGCGAGCCCAGAAGCATATCCAATGAGATGTACTTTGTTTACCATCTTTTACCTATGCTACACTATCTAAATATTTTTCTGCATCCAAGGCAGCCATGCAACCAGTACCAGCTGATGTGATCGCTTGGCGATAGACATGATCTATCACATCCCCACAGGCAAATACTCCTTGAATACTAGTAGCAGTGGCATTACCATTGGTACCACTCTTAGCTTTAATGTAACCATTTTCCATTTCCAATTGGCCTTGAAAAATATCGGTATTGGGTTTATGACCAATAGCGATAAATACCCCTTTTACTGCGATTTCTTTAGTCGTGGCGCTAAGCGTATCTTGAATACGAATACTGTTAACTGTGCTATCACCGAGGATTTCATCTAATATATGGTTCCACTCGATCGTCACATTAGCGGTTTTACTTTTATTGAGTAATTGTTGGATGAGTATTTTTTCAGCGCTAAATTGGTTGCGTCGATGGATAATGGTCACATGAGAAGCGATATTGCTTAAATATAAAGCTTCTTCAACGGCAGTATTTCCACCACCGATGACGGCTACGGGTTTATTTCTATAAAAAAAACCATCACAAGTCGCACAAGCGGAGACGCCTTTCGCCATGAAGGCTTGTTCAGAAGGGATGCCTAAATATTTGGCACTCGCACCAGTCGCGATAATCAATGCATCACAAGTGTAAACTTCATTACCTTCTAATCGAAAGGGTTTTTGTTGTAAATCGACGTTATGGATATGATCATTAATAACTTGAGTATCAAATCGTTCAGCATGTTTTTGCATGCGTTGCATTAATTCAGGTCCTTGGACTCCCTGCACATCGCCAGGCCAATTATCCACATCAGTTGTGGTCATTAATTGACCGCCTTGTTGGATACCGGTGATGACGACTGGAGCTAAATTGGCACGAGCTGCATAGATCGCTGCTGTCCATCCAGCAGGACCAGAACCTAAAATGATTAATTTATGATGAGACATTATAGTTCCTTTATTATTTTGCTTAAAAGCAAAGAATGCTATCATATCGGCGGGATATAGCATAGTCTCATATTAGAGAGAAAAATGGGAAAAAAACAAGCCAAAAGAAAGAGAAATTCGCGTTCATTTAAGCTGAGCGATAATAAGATGAAACGGCATCTATTAGAGGGTGGAATGATTTTACTCGCTGCGCTTGCTATTTTCTTATTGTTATCGTTAGCCACTTATCATAACACTGATCCCGGTTGGTCTAATACGGGAGATTTAACCTCTATAAAAAATGCGGGAGGGCGTACCGGCGCGTGGTTAGCCGATGTTTTATTATATATATTTGGTTATGTCGCTTATTTATTTCCTATTATTTTAGCATTTAGCGGTTGGCTCATGTTTCAAAAAAACTATGGTGATGAATGTATACCTAAATGGGTTTATTATTTGCGTGCCTCGGGGTTTGTATTAATTTTTATTTCATTGACGGGTATTTTTAGTTCTCATTTAAGCTCTTCACCAGATTATTTGCCCTATAGTGCCGGTGGTATTTTAGGTTCGTGGATAGGCCCTGGGTTAGCAGGCGTATTAAATAACGTCGGTAGTAGTTTATTGTTAGTTGCCTTGTTATTAGTGGGTATTACGTTAGGGACGGGGCTATCGTGGTTATGGGTAATGGATTCATTAGGCAATTTAGCGCTGCTCGTTTATGAATTTTGCGTGAGTGAAATTCAAAGTGCCTGGGAGAAACATCAAGAAAGACGAGAAGAAAAAGCGGCTTTGTATGACACAGAAGAGAAAGAAGATTTCTATTTGGGTGAAGATGAAGACGCAGAAGACGACGAAGAAGATGACGAAGAGGAAGGCACTGAGACTAAAGGTCGCCGATCGGCTCCCATCATCAATATGCCGGTCTACCAAGTGCCGAAAAATCGTGACAAAATGCCAGCGGGTCCTCAATTTGAAGGTTCTGAATTATCTTCATTACCACCTCTCTATTTACTAGAACGAGCTAAAGTAAACAAAGATGGTTCTTTTTCTAAAGAAATTTTAGAGAAATTGTCTCGTTTATTGGAAGAAAAATTAAAAGAATTTAATGTGACGGCACACGTGGTAGCGGTTTATCCGGGTCCAGTCATTACTCGTTTTGAATTAGACTTAGCGGCAGGTACGAAGGCTAGTCGAGTGACGAATATCTCACGTGATTTAGCCCGTTCATTATCGGTGGTGAGTGTGCGAGTTGTTGAAGTGATTCCAGGTAAATCCTACGTAGGTTTAGAAATACCCAATGAAAATCGCGAAGAAGTACGCTTAAGTGAGATCATTGAATCAGCAGAATATGAAAAAGCTGAATCACCTATATCATTGGCTTTAGGCAAAGATATTTCTGGGCAAGCGGTGGTGGTTGATTTGGCGAAAATGCCGCATTTATTAGTGGCAGGGACGACGGGTTCTGGTAAATCAGTCGGAATTAATGCTATGTTAATTAGCTTATTATATAAAGGTACACCGGATGAAGTGCGTTTAATTTTAGTCGATCCGAAAATGTTAGAGTTATCCATTTACGAAGGGATTCCTCATTTATTGACGCCGGTCATTATTGATATGAAAGAAGCTGCCAATGCCTTACGATGGTGTATTGGTGAAATGGATCGTCGTTATCGTTTGATGGCTGCTTTGGGGGTGCGTAACTTAGCAGGTTATAACGTGAAAGTAAAAGAAGCTCGTAGTATGGATAAGCCACTTACCGATCCACTATGGCCAGAAGAGGCAGGTACCCCTGCTCCCGAATTAGAAGTATTGCCCAATATTGTGATCGTCATCGATGAATTTGCTGACATGATGATGGTGGTGGGTAAGAAAGTTGAAGAGTTAATTGCACGTTTGGCGCAAAAAGCGCGTGCTGCGGGTATTCATTTAATTATTGCCACTCAGCGTCCCTCCGTAGATGTCATTACCGGGTTAATCAAAGCCAATATCCCAACTCGTATTGCTTTCCAAGTATCGTCGCGTATTGATTCACGTACTATCTTAGATCAACAAGGTGCGGAACAATTATTAGGATATGGTGACATGTTATATATGGCGACGGGTAAAGATCCTATTCGTGTTCATGGTGCCTTTGTTGCCGATGATGAAGTGCATAATGTGGTTAAGGATTTGAAGAAACGGGGCAAACCTAGCTATTTAGAAGAAGTATTGCAAGGTGATAGTAGTATCAATGAATCGGGGTTACCTGCCGGTAATGATGGGGGGGATGACCTCGATCCTTTATTTGATGAGGCGGTGCAGATTGTCGCAACCACTCGCCGTGCTTCTATTTCTAATATCCAACGTCGTTTAAAAATTGGTTATAATCGAGCAGCTCGTATTGTAGAAGAAATGGAAGCGCAAGGTATGGTCTCTGCTATGGAAAGCAATGGTAATCGTGAAGTATTATTGCCTGAACATGCAGAATAACAAAGGGGTTTGTTTATGAAAAAAATTATTTTTCTTATAGGATTGTTGTTTAGTCATGTGCTATGGGCAAGTGCTAGTGATGACTTGATTCAGATATTAATGAAGACCCATACGATCGTTAGCCAATTTAAACAAACGGTATTCAATGGCGACGGGGAAGTGATTAATCAAAGTTCAGGCAATGTATGGTTGAGTAAACCTAATCGGTTTCATTGGAGTGTAGATAAACCTATGCAGCAAGTCGTCATTTGTGATGGCAAAACCGTATGGAATTATGAACCGGATTTAGAGCAAGTCACTATCAATACGATGAAAGCGGGTATTCAAAGCATGCCTTTAGCTATTTTAAATGGTGACCCACAAGCATTAGTCAATAATTTTACTATCACTCGCCATAATAGTGATTATTTTTTAGTGGCAAAAACTAAAAATAATTTCACCAAGATTGTTTTATCGATTCATGGTAATGTCATTCAACAAATGCTGTTATATGATAATTTAGGGCAGCAAACGCGGGTAGAATTTTCTGGAACAAAATTAAATCAAGCGGTTAATCCCCAGTTATTTACCTTTTCTATCCCCAAAGGGGTGGATGTGATTAGGAATGCGCCCTAATGACGGCGAAAAATAAAAAAATGTTGGACCATAAAATTAATAATAAATAAAAGAATATCACTGACGATTTTAGCCATATAAATGTTTCCCCACCAGGCATAAAAGCCGTGAATCAAGGCATAGATAGCTAATAAATTAGTGATATATAAAATGCTATAAGCAACGACACTCTGCATCCATTTCTTATTCGATTGAAAAACCAACGATTGGTTAATAAAGAAATTATAAATACCGGAACATATTCTAGCGAGGAGAATAGCTGGCAAGATATTATGCGTTAAATGAAATATCGCAATGAAAATCACAAAATCGATTAAGAAAGACGATAGGGAGGCTAAAAAGAAACGAAAGAATACCCAATAGATTTTCAATGAATCAATTAATGGGTGAAAATGTGAGCTGCTATTATTGTCGATATAAATAGTTTGAATAGGGTGTTGTTTAATCGGAATATGTAATTTAGGCGCGAGCAGTAACATAATGAATTCAAATTCATAATGCGCGGCGGTTTGCTCGCACATGGTTTGAATGAATGATTTACCTAATCCACGTAAACCGGTTTGAGTATCGGTAATTTCTTGACGTGAAAACAAATTATATAAATATTTAGTTAAGCCATTGCCAAAACGGCTGCGCAAGGGGATCCGGATATTGCTAAGTTTTCTGACCCCCAAATGCAAGGCTTTGGGGTCTTGCTGTACTTGTTCAGCTAGCATCAATATATCCGCTGCGTGATGTTGCCCATCAGCATCGGCAGTGACTAAACCGAACTGTGTATCACTGCAATGATTTAACCAATAATTGAATGCCGTTTTTAAGGCTGCACCTTTACCCTGGTTGATCTCGTGTTGCAAAATCAGCGCACCCATTTGTTCAGACTGAGCAAAATACGCTTGGCAATTCGCATCAGAACCATCATTAACGATGATGATTGGGCAGTGAGGAGCTAATTGGGTTAATTGCTTTACTAAGGCTGGCAACGTTTCGTTCGGTTGGTAAGCCGGTATCACGATGGAAACACGGTTATTGTTCATAGCTTGCATTCTCGTAAAGTATCTTCCAATGCCATGGATTAGTATGGAGTTGATAAAGTGTAGCATTATTCGGCATCGGTAAGCCGACTTTTTGTAAATTTTGTAGCAAAGAAGGAGTTAACTTGCTAATCAAAACATAATCACAACCGCTTAATTGAGCTTTAAAGAGATTTAACCGAGTATCAGGAAAAGTATCGACGTTAACTTGATAATAGGGCAATAATTCAAATAATAATTTGACACCTAAGAAATTGTTTTTAGTGTTTTGTGAATCATAGAGCGTACCCGGTAATACGCATAAAGTGTGCTTTTCAGCCGGCAATGTTTGAGCAATAGTATTTAACCACTGTTGTTCAGCAGCATCCGTATTAGCATGCAAACGCGGTATGCGATAAATACAGAGAGTAGTGAGCAGCAATACGCTAAAAATAATCATCACTTTTTTATTCCACCATGCGGCTGGCCAAATATAATTTTCTGCAAAATACATCAGGGTATAAAGTATTAAGCCGCCTTGTAAGATATTTAAGTAACGCATGATAGAAATAGTTTGTAGGAACGAAGTGCCCAAATGAAAGGCATCGATTTCAAATAAATACAAGAGGATATTATAAATGACAAAAATACTAACCCACCAACTCAAGAAATAAATTTGACGCTGTTTTTCTTGAGGGGTCGCTTGTTTATGTAGATGGTACCAACAGAAGCCCAGTATTATGTACCAAACAATAAAGGGTAAATTAAGCATATCAGCAGGGCCGATCACGATGCTTTTTAGGTATAACCAAGCTGCTAATCGAGTATCGGTATGTTGCCAAAAGGCTAAACTAGTAAAGACAGCATGCTCATTCATGGTGGCAGCAAAGGTTGGAAAATGTTGCGCTTGATAATAATGAGACCATGATAGTTTAATTAATAGGGCAAGCCCCAAGGTTAACAGGGCTACACTGATCGACAGCACTTTGTATCGATTAGCGTAAATGAATGTATCGATAATAAAATAAATAATTAACATAGCACAGAGCAATAGACCAATTTCTTTGATTAAAAATAAAAAGAGTAAACTGGGTGTTAGCACTAGCCATTTATGCCACGATAAATCACAACGCAAATAAACCCATAAAATAGCGAATACATAGGTTGCCAATAAATAATCGACGGATAGTTTCGCTAAAATAGTGCCGAAGAGAATCGTCAGCAATGTGATCATTAACAGAATATTATTGATCGCATTCGCCTTGCTACGTTCAATTACGACGACAAATGATACCGCTAATAACACTATATTTTGCGCAAAATAGGCTCCCACTTTGCTGTAATAAGGCATATTCGCCAAGAAATAATAATGAATAGCCGCTAAACCGGGTGTATAACTTAAATGTCTGGCTACCATAGGGGTATCGGTTTGTGCGAAATGATGAGTTAAAAATAATATTTTACTGATGGCGCCCCAAAAAACATATTCATCACTGACAGAAAATGACATGTGGAGAGTGTATAAGCCAAATAAACTGAGCAAAGCAAGAAAAAAATAAAATTGCCAATGAGTATGCCATCGTTTTGGATGAGATAAATTTTGTATAAGATAATATAAACCCAACAGGCTACCCATCACCTGTAAAATATCAGTAATAAAAGGTTGGCCATTATTGAGAGTAGCCAGATATTGGATAATACCCAACATCGATATGACCAATAACGGGCAACTAGCATAGGGCAAACGGGTTAGTCGATAGGTAGCAGAAATCCATCCCAGTAAGCTGAAAAGGCTAATGAATAGCGGCACTAGCATAAATTGGTAATTCCATTAAACGGCTGTATAAATTTATTTAAGAATTCTGTTGAATTATATCATTTTTTCGCTTAATTCTAGTATAATTACTTATCATGACGATATCTTTACCTTTACAACCATTAGCAGCTCGTATGCGCCCGCAAAATCTCGATGATTTTTTTGGTCAAGCCCATTTATTGGCACCGGAAAAAAGCTTACGTAAAGCCATCGAGCAAGGTAAATTACACTCCATGATTTTATGGGGGCCGCCAGGCAGTGGTAAGACGACGTTAGCTAACATTATGGCGGCTAATGCGAAAGCGCATGTCGAAAAGTTATCGGCCGTATTAAGCGGTGTCAAAGAAATCCGTGCATTGGTGGAAAAAGCAGAGTTTAATTTAACCCAAGGGATTCCCACGTTAGTATTCGTCGATGAAGTGCATCGTTTTAATAAATCTCAACAAGATGCATTTTTACCGCATGTCGAGCTAGGAACCTTTACTTTTATTGGTGCTACCACGGAAAATCCTTCTTTTGAATTGAATAATGCATTGTTATCGCGCGCCCGAGTATATGTATTAAAAAGTTTAACAGCAGAAGATATTCGTCAAATCATCGATTTTGCTTTGCAAAATGAAGAGCGTGGGTTAGGTAAAGAGCAGTTAAATTTTCCAGAGCCTTTACGTCAACAATTAGCTGCATTTGCTGATGGTGATGCGCGTACGGCTTTAAATGTATTAGAAATTTGTGCGCAATTAGCAGTCAATCACGAAATTACCCCTGCCATTCTTGAGGAAGTATTGACGGCAGGAGTGCGGCGTTTCGATAAAGGTGGAGAAGATTTCTATAATCAAATTTCTGCTCTACATAAATCAGTGCGGGGTTCAGACCCTGATGCGGCTTTATATTGGTTGGCGCGCATGTTAGATGGGGGGTGTGATCCTCTCTATATTGCGAGGCGTGTAGTGCGTATGGCAAGTGAAGATATTGGCAATGCCGATCCTCGCGCGTTGCCATTAGCCTTGAATGCCTGGGATGTACAAGAACGATTAGGTAGTCCAGAAGGGGAATTAGCTATTGCTCAAGCTACGGTTTATTTAGCGTGCGCAGCGAAAAGTAACGCCGTGTATATGGCATTGAAACACGCTATGCAAGATGCCAAACAATATGGGTCATTAGAAGTCCCTTTGCATATTCGCAATGCTCCGAGCAAATTGATGAAACAATTAGATTATGGTAAAGAATATCATTATGCCCATGATTATCCACATGCGTATGTACCGAATGAAAATTATTTTCCCGATAAAATAGGTAAACGTCAGTATTATGAACCTGTCGAGCGCGGCTTAGAAAAACAAGTGAAAGAGAAATTGGCATTTTTGCGTCAATTAGATGCAGAGGCGAATAAGGAATAAGGAAGATGAATTATATCTATGTTGCTTTCGGTGGGATGCTAGGGAGTATTGCCCGTTATAGTATGTATCAATTGCAAATGCGCTTAGCGTGGTTAAGTTTTCCTTATGCTACGTTAAGCGTCAATATGCTAGGTTCTTTTCTGGTCGGATTATTGGCGATGGTATTAATGGGGCATTTAGCGACCGCCAAGCCATTGCGTTTATTGTTAATGGTAGGATTTTGTGGTGGCTTTACGACTTTTTCTTCCTTTGCGTTAGATACAGTCGATTTAGTGATGAAACAGCAATTATTCTTGGCTCTCTTGAATATTTTGCTCAATGTAGTATTGTGTTGCCTTGCTCTTTATGTGGGCATGTGGATAGCTGGTAAATAAGGTTATAAATAATGTTAGATCCTAAATTTTTTCGCGATGAGTTGGCATGGACTGCTGAAAAATTAGCCCAACGTGGGTTTCATTTAGATGTTAACAAAATTGAGCAATTAGAAGCTCAGCGCAAAACCCTGCAAATCGAAACACAAGCGTTACAAAATGAACGCAATAATCGATCGAAGGCTATTGGTCAAGCGAAAGCAGCCGCGCAAAATGTTGATGGGTTGTTGAGTGAAATCAACCAACTAGGCGATCAATTAACGGCAAAAGAAGAGCAATTAGCGAGCTTGCAACAGCAATTGCAGAATATTTATTTAACTACCCCTAATATATGTCATGAATCAGTGCCTGAAGGCAAAGATGAACACGATAATGTTCACGTGCGACAATGGGGTAAACCACCAGTGTTTACATTCCCGATAAAAGATCATGTGGATTTAGGTGAAGCCAGTGGTTTAATGGATTTTGCGTTAGCCAGTAAAATAACCGGTAGTCGTTTCGTCGTGTTGCGTCGCCAAATGGCTAAATTGCAACGCGCCTTAATTCAATTTATGTTAGATGTCCATACTGAAGAGCATGGTTATCATGAAGTTTATGTCCCTTATTTAGTCAACGCCGATAGTTTGTTAGGTACGGGTCAGTTACCCAAATTTGCGGAAGATTTGTTTTTTACTAATAGCGAACAAAATTATGCGTTGATCCCGACAGCCGAAGTCCCTGTGACTAATTTATTTCGCGATGAAATTATTGCTGATGGCGAATTGCCGATTAAATTAGTGGCGCATACTCCCTGTTTTCGTAAAGAAGCAGGTTCGTATGGTCGTGATACGCGCGGCATGATTCGTCAACATCAATTTGAAAAAGTTGAAATGGTACAAGTCGTTAAGCCGGAAAATTCTTATCAAGCATTAGAAGAAATTACAACGCATGCCGAAGCAATTTTACAAAAATTAGGGTTACCTTATCGCGTGATGTCATTGTGTACCGGCGATATGGGAGCAAACGCGGCTAAAACTTACGATTTAGAAGTATGGATACCGAGCCAAAATACGTATCGAGAAATTTCTTCTTGCAGCAATTTCGAAGCATTCCAAGCCCGCCGGATGCAAGCACGATGGCGTGATAAAACCATGAAAAAACCCGAGTTAGTTCATACTTTAAATGGTTCGGGTTTGGCAGTCGGGCGTACGTTAGTGGCTATTGTAGAAAACTATCAAGATGTCGATGGGAAGATTCACGTGCCGGAAGCATTGCAGCCTTATATGCAATGCCATTCAATCTAGCCCAAGAATCAATATTAGAAGTAGTTAGCGTAATCCACCGATCATTCTTGTATTGATTCTGTGCAAAGACGATTTTTCTCTGTATTTTGCTTGTCATGCTGAAAATTTAGCGCTACTATAATTAGCCATGGTATCTCAACAAAAATCTCAAAAGAGTTATTTATTCGTTGGTATCGCTATCATTGCTGCCTTTGCCGGTATTTTATTTGGTTATGATACAGGCGTCATGTCAGGCGCAATTTTATTTATTAATCATCAATTTCAATTAAACGCTCAAACCAACGGTATTATTATGGCCGCCGTCTTATTAGGTGCAATGTTCGGCGCTATCATGAGTGGTCGAGTGAGTGATAAGTTTGATCGCAAAAGTTTGTTAGTAGTGGTAGCGTTAATTTTTATTCTGGGTAGTTTACTGACGGCGTTTGCCAATGGTATTTGGATTCTCGGTATCGGGCGAGTTATTGTAGGTATCGCGATCGGTGTCGCTTCTTATGCGGCTCCTTTGTATATTTCTGAAATTGCGCCTTCTGAGCACCGTGGGGCTTTAGTTTCATTAAATCAACTCGCCATCAGCGCAGGGATTTTATTAGCATACATCGTAGACTATATTTCAGCTAAATATGGCGCTTGGCGATGGATGTTGGGTTTAGGCGCCATTCCTGGCGTCATACTCTTTGTTGGCATGATCGTATTGCCGGGTAGTCCTCGTTGGTTAGTGAGCAAGGGACGAATGGAGAGAGCCTTGCAAGTATTGCGACGTATTCGCGGCGAACATTTTCCCGTGGAGCAAGAATTAGAAAGTATTCGTCAGAGTATGCACGTACAACATACTCATTGGAGAATCTTGTTTAGCAGTTTATTACGTCCCGTGTTGATAGTGGGTGTAGGCTTGACGATCATTCAACAAGTGACGGGTATTAATACTATTCTCTATTATGCGCCGACTATCTTTACTATGACAGGATTTGAAGGAAATAGTGGGGCTATTTTAGCGACCATGGGTATTGGTGTCGTGTTTGTTTTATTTACGTTAGTATCATTGCCGTTAATTGATAAATGGGGCCGCCGACCTTTATTGATGTTAGGTATTATCGGAATGGCGATGAGTTTATTAGCCATGGCTTGGGGTTTTCATCAACACACGTATGGTTCGGCGCTGCAATGGATAATATTATTGGCGATGTTAATTTATATCGCCTGTTTTGCTATCAGCTTAGGGCCAATCATGTGGTTAATGATCGCGGAAATTTATCCATTATCTATTCGAGGCACCGGCGCTAGTTTTGCTACGGCTGTCAACTGGGCGAGTAATATGATTGTGGCGTTAACGTTTTTAACGTTAGTCGAATACTTAGGGACTAGCGCGACGCTCATGATTTATTTTATATGTTGTATATTGTCTTTATTATTTGTCTACTTTTTAGTGCCAGAAACCAAAGGAGTTTCTCTAGAGCAAATAGAAATTAATTTGTATGCTGGTAAATCTGCAAGGCAGTTGGGCCGTTAATGTATCTAGGTATCGATCTTGGCACCTCTAGTGTCAAAATTATTTTGATGAATAAAAAATTTACGGTGCTTGCGAAAGCCAGTAGTGATTTTACCGTTCAATCTCCTCAATTATTATGGTCCGAGCAAGACCCGCATGCCTGGTGGCTGGGGACTTGTGCCGCGATGCATCAACTCAAGCAGCAATATCCTGAGTTATTATCCCAAGTCAAAGCGATCGGTTTGGCAGGGCAAATGCATGGGGCAACCTTATTAGATAAAGACGATAATGTTTTACGTCAGGCTATCTTGTGGAATGACGGCCGCTCTTTTGCTGAATGTGAAGAGTTAGAGAGGCGCGTAAAGAATATTCGTGATATTACTTGCAATCGTGTTATGCCCGGCTTTACGGCACCTAAATTATTATGGGTTAAACAGCATGAACCGGAAATATTTAAAGGAGTGGCTAAAGTATTATTACCCAAAGATTATGTGCGTTTAAAAATGAGCGGGGTGTATGCAACGGATATGTCCGATGCGTCGGGTACGAGTTGGTTGGATGTCAAAAAACGCTGCTGGTCGGCAGAAATTTTGCAAGCCTGTGATTTATCTGTGCAGCATATGCCTCAATTATTTGAAGGGAATCAAGTGACGGCGACCTTGTTACCGGAAATAGCTAAACAATGGGGTATGGCCGCTACTGTTAACATCGTAGCCGGTGCGGGTGATAATGCAGCAGGTGCGTTGAGTGTCAATGTTGTTACACCCGGCAGCGCCTTTTTATCGTTGGGTACTTCAGGAGTTTATTTTATAGCCGATGATGCACCGCATCCTAATCCGCAAGGAGGAGTGCATACCTTTGCTCATTGCTTACCTCATTTATGGCATCAAATGAATTGTCACTTGAGCGTGGCAAATTGCATAGATTGGTTGGCGGGCGTGGCCCAGCAAACTATTGCAACTTTATTGGCGGCAGCTGAGCGACGGCTGGGGCAAGGCCGAGTTTTCTTTTTGCCGTATTTATCGGGTGAGCGTAGCCCTCATAATGATCCCTATGTGCGTGGTACGTTTATAGGTATCGATGCTCATACGACGTCGGCTGATTTGATGTTAGCGGTATTAGAAGGTATTGCATTTAATTTTGCACTCGGGCAAGAAGAATTAGCTAAAGCAGGAACACAGATTGATCACGTTTTTGTCGTCGGTGGTGGCGCTCGCAGCTTGTTTTGGGGTAAAATTTTAGCTAGCGCCTTACAGCGGCCATTGATTTATGGGCGGCATCGCGAAGTAGGTGCGGCATTGGGTGCTGCACGGTTAGCCTATTTAGCAGAGCCTGGCGCGATCGTCAGTAATTTTCCCGCTGTGGAAATAGAGACGATTGTCGAGCCCGATGCTGAGCTATTATTACAATATGAGAAAAAAATTATATTATTCAAAAGGTTATATAGTGATTTAAAGAATAGTTATCAACAAATTTATGAAACAATTAAGGTGTGAAACATGAGTGAAATTTTCGCTAATATCCAACCAATTACTTATGCAGGTCCTAACAGTCAAGAGGCGTTAACTTATCATTATTATGATGCCCAAAAAACTATCTTCGGTAAAACGATGGAACAACATTTACGCATAGCGATATGTTGGTGGCATAATTTTTGTTGGAATGGTTATGATATTTTTGGGGAAGGGACATTTACTCATCCTTGGTTAAGTGGCGATGCCATGCAAGCGGCTAATACTAAAGTAGAGGCGATGTTTGAATTGTTGACTAAATTAAATATCCGCTATTTTACTTTTCATGATCGCGATATTGCGCCAGAGGGGCATACCTTGCGCGAAAGTAATGCCAATGTCAATCGCATTGGGGATAGCATTGCTAAAAAAATGGCTATGCATGATAAAGAGTTATTGTGGGGGACTGCGAATTTATTTAGCAATAAACGCTTTATGGCAGGAGCAGCCACTAATCCCGATCCGGAAGTATTTGCTTATGCAGCAGCACAAGTAAAAAATGCCATGGATTTGACTCATCGTTTAGGTGGTCATAATTATGTATTTTGGGGTGGTCGTGAAGGTTATGACACTTTATTGAATACCGACTTGCGTCAAGAGGCGGAGCAATTTGCGCGCTTTTTGGCGATGGCAGTCGAGTATAAACATAAAATTGGTTTCAAAGGGACTTTATTGATTGAGCCAAAGCCTTGCGAACCGACTAAGCATCAATACGATTATGATACCGCTACCGTGTTTGCTTTTTTACAAAAGCATGGTTTAGAAAAAGAATTTAAAGTTAATATTGAAGGTAATCATGCGACTTTATCGGGCCATAGCTATCCGCATGAAATCGCTTATGCCTTAAGCAATGATATTTTAGGTAGCATCGATGCCAATCAAGGCGATCCACAATTAGGTTGGGATTTAGATTTATATCCGACTAATTTAGTGGATAATACTTATGTGATGTATTATTTACTTAAGCATGGTGGTTTTACTAGCGGTGGATTTAATTTCGACACTAAGTTGCGTCGGCAAAGCATTGATTTAAAAGATTATTTTTATGGCCATATTGGCGGGGTTGATGCCTTGGCGCGTGGTTTATTAGCAGCAGAAAAATTAATCCAACAAGATAAATTAACCGCTAATATTGACCAGCGCTATGCAGGGTGGCGAGAAGGGTTGGGTCAACAAATTTTACAAGAGCAGCTGGATTTTAACAGTTTGTCAGAAAAAGTATTAAATGAAAATATTAATCCGCAGCCAGCTTCGGGCCATCAAGAATTTTTAGAGCGTATTATTAATAGCGTGGTGTAGGTGTAACATGGGAAAAAAATTATTAGTCATGACTTCAGGTGGTGATTCGCCCGGTATGAACGCAGGTATTCGAGCAGTAGTGCGTACGGCACTTTATCATAACTTGAAAGTATATGGCTGTCGTGCAGGGTTCCAAGGAATTTTAGAGAAAGATATTTTTCCTATGGATGCCAGTTCAGTAGCTAATTGTATTCAACGCGGGGGTACTATTTTGCAATCGGCGCGATTTCCTGCCTTTGCTGAAGCTAAAGTGCGGGCGGAAGCGATTAAAATTTTAAAGAAACAAGGCATTGATTATTTAGTGGTATTGGGTGGCGATGGTAGTTTTCGAGGTGCTACTTTATTAGAAAAAGAAGGTGGGCCTAAAGTGATCGGTATTCCGTGTACGATTGATAATGATATTATCGGCACTGATTATACGATTGGTTTTGATACAGCTTGCAATACAGCATTAGAAGCCATTGGTCGTATTCGTGATACAGCATTTAGTCATAATCGCAATTTTTTAGTAGAAGTGATGGGGCGTAACACAGGGTTTCTTGCGATTGATGTCGGTTTAGCCGGTGGCGCTGAATATATTTTGATTCCTGAAGTGCCGATCACTACCGAGCAATTAGCTGAACGTATCCAGAAAAGAACTCGGGCTAAACTCGGTTCTGTGATTGTTGTGGCGGAAGCCAATCATCCTTATCGCAGCGTCAAAATGGCGGATGATTTACATCGATTATTAGATATAGAATACAAAGTATGTATCTTAGGCCATACTCAACGTGGTGGGACTCCCACATTATTAGATCGTAAGTATGCATCTATCATGGGCGCTAAAGCAGTTGAAGCATTATTGGCTGGTAAGTCACAAAAAATGTTAGCGTTGCAGAAAGGTGAAATTACCTTGACCGAATTCCCTGATCCTGCTGCCGGATATCGTAAATTTGTCGATGATGATCTATTGCATATTAATGAAGTGTTATGTGATGTAAAAATGGATCGATAATTTTTCCAGCAAATATCGTTAGCATAAGGTAATGCTATGTTATCTGAAATTAAAAAAATTTTTACTTATGAAGCTAGCAGCGGTATTTTATTACTGCTGACTTTGTTATTGGTTTTAATTATTGCTAACACACCCTTATTCATATGGTATGAAAAACTGACTTACTTTCCTATTAGTATTCACTTGGGTTCATTACAGTTGAATAAGTCCTTAGAAGCGTGGGTTAATGAAGGATTAATGGCTATCTTTTTTATGTTGCTAGCCTTAGAAATGAAGCGAGAAATATTAGATGGTGAATTATCGAAAATCTCTCGTTTATTATTGCCGATCATCACCGCTGTGGCAGGGATTCTATTACCGATTATTATTTTCTTTTTAGTAGCGGAAAAAAATGCCATCGCTATCCGAGGATGGGCGATTGCGACGACTACGGATATCGCTTTGGTATTAGGGGTCATGGCGATGTTAGGAAAGCGTGTTCCAGTTAGCTTGAAAATTATGATGATTGCTTTGTCAGTCGTTGATGATGTGGTAGCCATTGTTTTAATTGCTGTATATTACAATAAAGATTTATCCATGCCGGCTTTGATTGCCGCCCTTATCGCTGTCTTATTATTAATTTTATTAAATATAGCGAATGTACGTAATCTGACTGTCTATATGTTCGTGGGTATATTGATGTGGTTAGCGGTATTGCAGTCTGGTGTGCATGCTACCTTGGCTGGCATTCTTTTGGGTTACTGTATTCCTTATAAAAGTCTCAATAATTATTCACCTCTAAAATATCTGGAGCGGAAATTACGGCCATGGTCTGCGTATTTGATTATGCCGGTTTTTATTTTAGTAAATGGAGGTATCCATTTTGTTGGGGTTCCTCTAAATTTAACTTTCTCTGCAACCCCTATGGCTATCGTCTTGGGATTATTCTTGGGTAAACAAGTGGGGATCTTTCTTACCGCTTGCTTCTTAATTAAATTCACTAAAGTACGAATGCCGACCCATGCAACATGGTTGCAATTATATGGGGTAGCGGTATTAACCGGTATTGGGTTTACCATGAGTTTATTTTTAAGTACCTTAGCCTATCACAATACTTATTTAACTATGGTTAGCAAGCAGGGTGTGTTGATTGGTTCCTCTATGTCAGGCTTATGGGGAGTCTTTATTTTGTTAATCGCTCATCAAAAACATCAAAAAGACGTCAGTTAATTGGAGAGATGCCCTATTTAGCTTTTAAATAACGATAAAAAGTTGCTCGCGAAATTTTCATTAATTCACAAATATCCTCTACAGTATACTTTTGATCATGAAAGAGATTTTTTGCCATAGCAGCTTTTTTATCATCTAATACTCGTGGGCGGCCACCTAAACGACCACGAGCGCGGGCAGCAGATAAGCCGACTTTATTTCGTTCTTTGATTCGTTGGTTTTCAAAATGCTGCAGCGCTTGGAATAAAGGCTTGAGCATTTTTTTATCGGTTTCGTCAATATGAATATTTTCGGTCAAGCTGCTGAAGTGGATACCTTGCTCGATTAACTGGGTGAGCAGGGCTATTAAACTGCGTAATGAACCGCCAAGTCGGTCTAATTCTGTGATCACTAAAGTATCACCTTTTTGCAGGGCGGTAAGCAACTCCTGTAAACCATCTTGACTGCTTCGTCCTTCTTTACTGAGGTCTGTATAAAGCCGTTCACAACCATATTTAAGCAATTGTCGGCTTTGAATTTCGACATCACTTCCTATCTCTGAAACTCGGATATAACCATACAGCATGCTTCTTAGTATGCCTTATTTTGTCTCAAAACTAAAGCATTTGATATTATATTTTTGATACGGGTTATGAGAATTTCTAGCTGTCGACGTCATCCAATCTAGATAAAATCCATATAAATCAATAAGTTATGTTGTTGTGGATAACTTTTGCCAGCCTGTGGATAAAACAGTGGAAGAAAATTTGTTTATTTGACCTTTTGCTATAAAGATTAGATTGGCCGTTAATCGAGGTTTGGAAAAAACTCTAATGAAAAATTACGATATCAATGACCCTCAGTCGTCCTTGGGGAAGGGGTGTTATTGGATGTGTTAGCAACACACAGTAGCGCTAAAGTGGCTGACTATTTTACTGAGGATGGAGTTATTATCCTTAATCAACAGGACGCGCAGGGTATTCGGCAGATATCGCAGCGCTTAGAATGGATTAAAGACAAAATTTTTGCGTATATTGAGTTGAGAGATGGCAAAATTAGCCGGTATGAAGCTGTGACTATTTCTCTAGATGAAGATACACCTTCGTTAACTGAAGACAGGGTTGACTCAATAAAAAAGGCCTATTAAAGGCCTTTTTTAAGCATGGCTAAGGATTTTAATTATTACGATTACCGGCAAATGCGCCTAATATATTAAGCAAACTGATAAACAAGTTGAATAAAGCAAGATAAAGATCGATAGTCGCCATAATGTAATTGCGCTCAAAGCCGTGGAGGATCGCGCTAGTGCGATATAAAATAATCCCGGAAGACAATAAGACAAATAAAGCGCTAATCGCTAATTGCAATGCTGTGGTATGAATGAAAATACTCGCTACCATTAATACGAGAGCCGTAATGACGCCTGCCATAATAAAACCACTTAAAAAGCTAAGATTTTTACGGGTAATCAACACATAACCTGATAATGCGAAGAAAATCAAACCCGTAGTACCGGCAGCTAAAGCAACTAATTGAGGACCATTGCTGAATTCATGGATATAGGCATTGAGCATCGGCCCAATTAAATAGCCCATGAAACCCGTAAAGGCGAATATAGATACCAAGCCCCACCCGCTATTTCGCAAATACACCGTCAAAAACATTAATCCATACATTAAGACGATGCTAACAATAATGTTTAACGGAGGGGCGTTGGTGATCATGGCCAAAACAGAAACCCCAGCGCTAAATAATAAAGTTAGACTGAGTAGAAAGTAGGTATTACGCAATACAGCGTTGGTGGCTAATAATGACGGATTGACCGCGCTCACTCTTGATTGAATATCTGACATAGTGATAGAGACTCCTTTTTTAAGTTAAACAAGTATAGTCTATTTAATGGGGATAAGAGGGAAATTTTCAAGTTTTTTACATAAGACTTCTTGCATAACTGCTATTGATGGCAGATCTCTGCGCAAAATTTCCCTCAAAATCCTCATGTATGTTCATATACGCCGCGGGCTTCTCGGAAAATTTTGCTTTGACCTCTACTCATCACTGATGGTTATGCAAGAAGTCTCTAGGATGACAACGAGAAGGGTGGCGGCCTCTTCTCGTTACCGACAGGTTCCGAAGAAGCCTACTAAAACTAGGGGCGCAAGGAAAGATTATCCTTTCTGCGCCACCTTAAAGCACGCGGAATAATTACCGGTTGATGATCATGGCGATATCAATAGCCGGATCGGAATCATAATACAAAGCATCATCTACGTCACCAAAGAACGTTAATTGGTTAATATTGTTGTTATCATAATTATCATTATCCATTATTTTTATCTTCCTTTCGTTATTATGGTAGTATTAGTATTAACCAGTAATGTTAAGGTAGTATTAATTGGAATTTTGGTAAAATAATTTTTTATCGTTTATTTATAACGAGTTACAAGTAAATTATGAAGATTTAATTAACTGTTGAAAAGTGTGGAAATGCTTACTAGCCATCAATAAAGGATAATTTAGGAAAATGAAGGGTAATGAAGACTAGGATTGGAATTGGCGGAGAGACAGGGATTCGAACCCTGGGAGGGTTTCCCCTCAACGGTTTTCAAGACCGCCGCTATCGACCGCTCAGCCATCTCTCCGTCGGCAAGGATATCAAAAACTTTTTAAATTACCAAATGAATTTTTTGGATCGCGATAAAATTTGTTAACTGAGAATAAAAAAATCTATGATAAGCATAGTAATAAAAAAGCATATTTGGTAAAATTCGGGCACAACTTAGGAGAGAGAGCTTGATTAAATTATTAGTTGTGGATGACCACGAATTAGTACGCATGGGAATCGAACGGTTACTGGCGGATGCTAGCGATATTGAAGTGGTAGGTGAAGCAGAAACAGGAGAGCAAGCAATCAAGTTAGCTCGCGATATCGATCCTGATGTCGTATTAATGGATATCAATATGCCTGGTATTGGTGGCATTGAAGCAACCAGCAAATTATTACAGCATAATCCCGATGTTAAAGTGTTAATTGTAACGGTATTTGAAGAAGAACCTTTTCCTTCTCGTTTGCTACAAATTGGTGCCAGCGGTTATTTAACCAAAGGGGCGAATGTGGATGAATTATTAAATGCCATTCGTTCGGTCCATTCTGGCTTACGTTATATTAATCCTAAGATCGCGCAAAAATTAGCGTTACAAAGTTTAAATACAGAACCCGGTGAAACTTTAATCGATGATTTGTCTGATCGCGAATTAGAAGTCATGGTGATGATTACCAAAGGTATTAAAGTTGCGGATATTGCCGAAAAGTTACATATTAGTCCGAAAACCGTCAATAGCTATCGTTATCGTTTATTTGAAAAACTCGATATTAATAATGATGTGGAAATGACTTATTTGGCTATTCGACATGGTTTAATTAAAATCGAACAAATTATGGAAACGGATTTGGGTATCAATACTTCTAAAGTAGCAGCGGAAACGGGCGGCGCCTAAT
>JACCDV010982970.1_pt1 | contig 45414 bp, 44 predicted proteins | sample 7446131 | NCBI WGS metagenome assembly JACCDV01 (sample SAMN15323448, study PRJNA562643) | freshwater metagenome | isolation source: river surface water | place: USA:Blue River Watershed | collected 2017-08-17
GATATGGAATAGCATTTTACTTTCTTTCAATAACCTTACGCTCGATTCCAGTCGGTATTGCTTATGCAATTTGGTCAGGCGTAGGAATTGTTCTGATTACTATTATTGGCTGGGGATTTTTTGGTCAAAAACTAGATATTCCTGCGCTTGTTGGCATTAGTCTAATTATCGCTGGGGTCGTAACGATGAACGTTTTTTCCAATTCCGGACACTGAAACCGGATAAATCAAGGTTAACTGCAGTGTCCGCTTGGAGCCGTGGTAGTGTATTGTAAATTTAGACTGGCCGTCAGCTTTGGGGATTAAGCGGCCGAATGGGAATTGAATTTAGATAGCGTATGTAATTGGTTGATGTGGCTACTTTGCTACAATGACTGGCATAGCTATGTTGATAACTAGTGGCTCCTTTAGGTAAGAATACTCACCATGCATCCAAAGCGCGATCTAATTGTTCACGGGTTACGGGCAGGACATTTTTCATTTCAAACTGCTTGCTTAGATCGTCCATATTTTCTTTTGTGATGTCATATTGATTGCAGCCATTTCTGCCTTGAAGCATTCTGTTACCAGCATCCATGATTATATTTTCCCTTCCCACTATGTCGCTAGCAATTATTTTGGTAATTCAGCTTAAATGATTATTATAGAAAATTATCTGCAATATTAGCTATTCAAAGCCAAAAATTACGATACAACTTTATTATTCACGTTCCAACTTTATTATGTAGGGTACAACTTTATTATTAGCAAACAGATACTTGAAAAAGTATAGGAGATTTATTCCACAGTCACGCTCTTCGCTAAATTTCTCGGTTTATCCACGTCCGTGCCTTTTAACAAGGCCGCATGGTAAGCCAGCATTTGCACGGGGATGGTGTGCAAAATGGGTGAAAGCACCCCGACATGGCGTGGCGTGCGTATGACATGCACGCCTGCGGATTCAACAAAATGGCTGTCGGCATCCGCAAACACAAACAATTCACCACCGCGTGCATGCACTTCTTGCATGTTCGATTTTACTTTTTCCAACAAATCGTCATTCGGCGCAATCACTACCACCGGCATGTTGCTGTCTACCAAGGCCAATGGGCCGTGTTTAAGTTCACCAGCAGGGTAGGCCTCGGCATGGATGTATGAAATCTCCTTGAGCTTTAGCGCCCCCTCTAACGCGATTGGGTAATGTATGCCTCGCCCTAAAAACAATGCGTGCTGTTTATCGGCAAAGCGTTTGGCCCATTCGCGAATTTGTGGCTCTAAATTTAGCGCATGTTGCACGCTACCGGCCAATTGCCTTAGAGCACTTAAATGGGTTTGCTCGGCTTGCCTATCTAGTAGGCCACGCTGTTTGGCTAAGGTAGCGGCCAAGGTAAACAAGGCCACCAATTGTGTAGTAAAGGCTTTGGTGGAAGCCACGCCAATTTCAGCGCCGGCACGGGTATAAAAAACCAATTGCGACGCACGGGGAATGGCGCTTTCTTGTACATTACAAATAGCCAGGGTGAGTTCTTGGCCTAAAGCTTTAGCGTGCTTTAAGGCTTCCATGGTGTCCAAGGTTTCACCGGACTGGGAAATGGTCACTATTAATTGCTTGGAATTAGGCACCGACACACGGTAGCGGTACTCGCTGGCAATTTCCACATTGGTCGGCAGTTTAGCGATGCTCTCTAGCCAATATTTAGCAGTTAAAGCCGCGTAGTAACTGGTGCCCGCCGCCAGGATAAGGATGCTGTCCACTTGCTGAAATACCGCATGGGCCTCGTCACCAAACAAGGCAGCAGAAAACTGATTGTCGTCTATCAAAGCTTCTATGGTGTCGGTTAAAGCACGCGGCTGCTCGTGTATTTCTTTTTGCATAAAGTGCGCATAAGGGCCCAACTCCATGCTGGCCAGCGACACATCACTTAAATGAATTTTACGGTTTAGCGCTACGCCATCGCGGCCAAAAATCGTGATGCCGTCTAAACGTATGTCGGCCACGTCACCGTCTTCTAAATAAATCACTTTACGTGTGACAGACAACACGGCAGACACGTCAGAAGCGATGAAATTTTCACCCTCGCCCAAGCCTATTAAAAGCGGGCAACCTAAACGCGCGGTGATCATGTGCTCCGGCTCTTTTACCGAAATCACGCTGATGGCAAATGCGCCTGTTAGCTCGGCCACGGTTTTTTGCGTGGCGGCTAATAGACCTAAGCTTTGGTGGTAATAATGGATTAAATGCGCAATCACTTCGGTGTCGGTTTGCGAGGTGAATTCGTAGCCCAAAGTTTTTAATCGGGCGCGCTGTTCATCGTGATTTTCTATGATGCCGTTATGCACCACGGCAATTTGGTCTTTCGATACGTGCGGGTGGGCATTACTCTCGGTCACACCGCCATGGGTAGCCCAACGGGTATGGCCTATGCCAACATAACCACTTATTTTCGTGGCCTCGGCTTTTTCTGTCATGGCGGCGACACGGCCAACAGCGCGCACGCGCTCTATGCCTTGGCCATTTAACACGGCTATGCCAGCTGAATCGTAGCCACGGTATTCTAGGCGGCTTAAACCGTCTATCAAGGTTGAAACGACACTTCTATTTGCTACTGCACCGACTATGCCACACATGATTTATCTCTACTTTTTAACTTTTACCGGGCGTTTCCAGGCGGCTATGGATTTTTGATCTTTAGCACGACAAAAGGTCAGCTGACCTGCCGGTGCATCTCTGGTGATGGTTGAGCCAGCAGCGATGGTAGCACCCTTGCCTAGAGTGACCGGGGCCACCAACTGGGTGTCTGACCCAACAAACACATCGTCTTCTATGACGGTTCTAAATTTATTGGCGCCATCGTAATTGCAGGTAATGGTGCCAGCACCGACATTGACATGTTTACCCACCGTGGCATCGCCGACGTAACTTAAATGGTTAATTTTACTGGCGCTGTCTACCTGCGCATTTTTCAATTCAACAAAGTTACCCACGTGCGTATCATCGGCCAAAGTGGTGCCTGGTCTTAGGCGGGCAAACGGTCCTATGCGGGCATTTTGGCCTATTTGCGTATCGTCTATATGGCTAAATGCAGCAATCTGCGTGCCGGCCGCAATGCTGGCGTTTTTAATCACGCAATTGGGTGCTATTTTCACCTTGTCGCCTAAATGCACCTTACCTTCAAACAGGCAATTAACATCAATTTGCACATCGCGGCCGCATGCTAGTTCACCGCGTACATCGATGCGGGCCGGGTCTTTTAAGGTCACGCCTAGTTGCAATAATCGCTGCGCATAACGCAGTTGATAAATACGCTCAATTTGCGCTAGATCAGTCTTGGCATTGATGCCCGTTACCGACCACTCGTCCCCCGTGATTTCCGCCACCACGGCCACGCCTTGTTGGACGGCAAGAGCCACGATATCGGTTAGGTAATATTCGCCCTGGGCATTGTTGTTGGTCAACTGACCTAGCCACTGCACCAGCTTGCTGTTGGGCATGGCCATCATGCCGGTATTCACTTCCGTGATTTTTCGTTGTTGCTCGCTGGCATCTTTATGCTCAACAATCGCATTAACCTGGCCCTTGCTATCCCTGACTATACGGCCGTAGCCAGTTGGGTCGGTTTTATTAAAAGACAGTATGGCCAGTTGATTTGCTGCTACATCGATTAATTTTTGGCAGTCGCTGCTGGCGACCAATGGCACATCGCCTAATAAAATAAGCGTGCTGGCATTGCTTTCTAGGTGTGGCAGGGCTTGTTGCATGGCATGGCCGGTACCCAATTGCTCAGCTTGATTGACCCAGACGATGTTTTCACCGATAAATTGTGCTTTGACGGCCTCGCCGCCATAGCCATACACCACGATGATCTTGCTCGGCTTTAATGCTTTAGCACAAGCCAAGACATGGCCTAGGATGGATTGCCCGCCTACTTCATGCAACACTTTTGGCAGATCGGAATGCATGCGCGTGCCTTTGCCGGCCGCGAGTATGACTATATTTAAATTAGGCATGTTTGATTTGATGGCATAAAACCATGTATTTTTTATAAGCAAAGTATAACAAAAAAGGCAGCCTAAGCTGCCTTTTTTGCTGTGAATACTAGGTCTAGTTTAGTGCCTGATTTTACGCAAACGCTCTATGGCTTGAATTTGTGCAACCGCCTCAGAGAGTTCTACTTGTGCTCTTGCATAATCCATGTCTGAGCCACGGTTTTTCATCGCTTCTTCAGCCGCTGCTTTAGCCGCGATGGCTTTAGCTTCGTCTAAATCATGGCCACGTACTGCCGTATCAGCCAACACGGTAATTAAACCAGGTTGCACTTCCAGCAAACCACCCGAGATAAAAATCAAGGTTTCTTCAGCGTTATCAGCCGTCTTAATGCGTAATGCACCCGGCTTAATGCTGGTCACCATGGGCGCGTGATGCGGGAATATACCCACTTCACCTGCACTTGCTGGCACAACAATAAACTCGGCCTCACCAGCAAAAATGCTCGCTTCTGCACTGACTACATCGATATGAACAGTATTTGCCATCTTTTTTCCTTAAACAATTAACTAATAACTAAGCTGCATGAACTAGTTAAGTGTTTTCGCTTTTTCTACGGCTTCTTCAATCGCGCCTACCATGTAGAAAGCTTGCTCAGGCAAGTGATCGTATTCACCAGCCACAATCGCTTTAAAGCCTTTGATGGTTTCTTTTAATGGTACGTATTTACCAGGTGCGCCGGTAAACACTTCAGCCACGTGGAACGGTTGTGACAAGAAACGTTGGATTTTACGTGCACGGCCAACGGCTAATTTATCTTCTGGAGACAACTCGTCCATACCCAAAATAGCAATAATGTCGCGTAGTTCTTTGTAGCGTTGCAAGGTTTGTTGTACGGAACGCGCTACGTTGTAGTGCTCTTCGCCAACCACCAATGGGTCTAACTGACGTGAGGTAGAATCCAATGGATCCACCGCTGGGTAAATACCCAATGAGGCAATGTCACGTGACAACACAACGGTAGAATCCAAATGTTGGAAAGTCGTTGCTGGTGATGGGTCAGTCAAGTCATCGGCAGGCACATAAACCGCTTGAATAGAAGTAATAGAACCTGTTTTAGTAGAAGTAATACGCTCTTGTAAACGGCCCATTTCATCGGCTAGGGTAGGTTGGTAACCCACGGCTGATGGCATACGACCCAACAAAGCTGACACTTCGGTACCGGCCAATGTGTAGCGGTAGATGTTATCCACAAAGAACAACACATCACGGCCTTCGTCACGGAATTTTTCCGCCATGGTTAGACCAGATAAAGCCACGCGTAAACGGTTGCCTGGTGGTTCGTTCATTTGACCGAACACCATCGCTACTTTTGATTCTTTCATGTCGTCCAGTTTAATAACGCCTGCTTCTGCCATCTCATGGTAGAAGTCGTTACCTTCACGAGTACGCTCACCCACACCGGCAAACACAGACAAACCAGAGTGCTGCTTAGCAATGTTGTTAATCAATTCCAACATGTTCACGGTTTTACCCACACCAGCACCACCGAACAGACCCACTTTACCGCCTTTAGCAAACGGGCAAACCAAGTCAATCACTTTAATACCTGTTTCTAGCAAATCAACAGATGGAGATAACTCTTCAAAGCTTGGCGCTTTTTGGTGGATAGAACGACGCTCGTCACAATCAATTGGACCAGCCTCATCAATTGGGCGGCCCAACACATCCATAATGCGACCCAATGTGCCTGTACCTACTGGCACAGTAATTTGGTTACCGGTTGATTTGAAAGCCGTACCACGTGCAAGACCATCTGAAGAACCCATGGCAATGGTACGAACAATGCCGTCACCTAATTGCTGTTGCACTTCTAATGTCAAACCCGCTTCCGCTTGGCTTGATGCATCGTCAATAATCAATGCTTCAAATACTTTTGGCATTTGATCGCGTGGAAATTCAACGTCAACCACCGCACCAATACATTGGACTACTTTACCTACGCTTACTTGATTTGCTTTTGCCATTTTGTTTCCTAACTCATTTTAGTCAGATTTAATTAAATTCGTTCTTAATACTACAAGCTATTACACCGCTTAATGATAGAGACCACTAAGCTACCGCTGCTGCACCACCTACAATTTCTGAAATTTCTTTCGTAATTGCCGCTTGACGCGCTTTGTTATAAACCAATTTCAATTCGCCAATTACGTTCTTTGCATTATCCGAAGCTGATTTCATCGCAACCATACGAGACGATTGTTCTGAAGCCATGTTTTCCGCAACCGCGTTGTACACCAATGATTCGATATAACGCATCATCAGTTGATCCACCACCGGTTTTGCTTCTGGCTCATAGATGTAATCCCAATGGCCTTTCGGGCTACCAAGCTGCTCACCGCTTAATGGCAACAATTGTTGCATCACCGGCTCTTGCTTCATGGTATTGATAAATTTGGTGTAGCAAACATACAGCTGATCGATTTCACCAGCTTCGTAAGCATCCAACATCACCTTGATAGTACCAATCAAGCTTTCTAGATGCGGCACATCGCCCAAACCAATAATGTGCGATTTCACGTTAGCGCCCACACGGTTCATAAAGCTAAAGCCTTTGTTACCTATCGCGCTTACTGAGATGGCTTTACCTTCGGCTTCCCAATTTTTCATTTGGTTAACCGACAAACGCAACATATTGGTGTTTAAACCACCGCATAAGCCTTTATCCGAACTAATAACAATCAAGCCTATGTTTTTAACCACATCGCGCTTAACCAGATAAGGGTGTTTGTATTCCGGGTTAGCAAACGATAAATGTGCTGCCACGTTACGAATTTTTTCTGCATACGGACGGCTAGCACGCATTCTATCCTGCGCTTTACGCATTTTAGAAGCGGCCACCATTTCCATCGCCTTGGTGATCTTGCGTGTATTTTCTACACTCTTGATCTTGGTTCTAATCTCTTTACTACCAGCCATTTTTAGTCCTAATAGTTAGGTATTAGTATGCGTTAGTTGCTTTGAAGTCTTGAATCGCGGCTTCAACAGCTTTTTCGTTATCCCCGGCCAAATCTTTACTTGATTCGATACCAGCCATTAACTTGGCATATTTAGAACCCATAAAGCCGTGTAAGGCATTTTCAAAAGCTAATACTTTGTTGGTTGGTACATCGTCAAAATAGCCTTTATTAGCTGCCAACAAAGTAATCGCCATGTTAGAAACACTTAAAGGCGCATATTGAGCTTGTTTCATCAACTCAGTAAACATACGACCGCGGTCTAGTTGTTTACGGGTTGCTTCGTCCAAGTCTGATGCGAACTGCGCGAACGCAGCCAATTCACGGTATTGCGCAAGCGCTAAACGTACGCCGCCGCCCAATTTTTTAATGACTTTAGTTTGCGCTGCACCACCCACGCGAGACACTGAAATACCAGCGTTGATCGCAGGACGAATACCGGCGTTGAACAAGTCGGTTTCCAAGAAAATTTGACCATCGGTAATAGAAATCACGTTGGTAGGAACGAAGGCTGACACGTCGCCTGCCGCTGTTTCAATCACAGGCAAGGCAGTCAATGAACCGGTTTTACCTTTAACTTTACCGTCGGTGAATTTCTCTACGTACTCTTCATTTACACGAGCAGCACGCTCTAATAGACGTGAGTGAATGTAGAACACATCGCCTGGGTAAGCTTCACGGCCTGGTGGACGACGTAATAACAATGAAATTTGACGGTAAGCAATCGCTTGTTTAGTCAAATCATCATAAACAATCAATGCATCTTCACCGCGATCACGGAAATACTCACCCATGGTACAACCGGCATACGGTGCCAAGAATTGTAGGGCGGCTGAGTCAGATGCTGCTGCAGCAACCACGATGGTGTAGGCCATGGCGCCGTTTTCTTCTAATTTACGCACCACGTTAGCGATGGTAGAGGCTTTTTGACCAATCGCCACGTAAATACAGGTCATGTTTTGACCTTTTTGATTGATGATGGCATCAATCGCAACCGCTGTTTTACCTGTTTGACGGTCACCAATAATCAATTCACGTTGACCACGGCCAACCGGCACCATAGAGTCCACTGATTTAAGACCGGTTTGCACTGGTTGTGAAACAGATTTACGCGCAATCACACCCGGCGCCACTTTTTCAATTTTATCCGTCATTTTTGCATTGACTGGACCTTTACCATCGATAGGCTGACCAAGCGCATTAACCACACGGCCAATTAGCTCAGGACCTACTGGCACTTCCAAAATACGGCCGGTACATTTACAAACGTCACCTTCGGTAATGTGTTCGTAATCACCTAGAACCACCGCACCAACAGAGTCACGCTCTAGGTTTAGTGCTAGGCCAAATGTGTTGCCTGGGAATTCGATCATCTCGCCGGCCATCACGTTTGACAGGCCATGAATACGAACAATACCGTCGGTTACTGAAATTACGGTACCTTGAGTACGGGCTTCAGCTGAGGTAGAAAAATTTTCTAATCTGCTTTTAATCAGCTCACTGATTTCTGATGTAGATAACTGCATGGTGGCTCCTAATGTATTCTTTGCCTAAAATATTCTGTAGCTTATGCTGAAAGGGTATAAGCTAAATTTTGTAACTGACTCTTGACGGATGCGTCTATCACGGTATCGCCAACAATAATTTTAATGCCACCAATGAGTTCTGCATCTAATGACACATTGGCTTCTATTTTTTTACCAAACTTTACTTCTAAACGCTTTACTAAATCTTTCACTTCTGCGGCACTGGGTTTAGAGGCGGCAATAATTTGTGCTTCTAGGGTACCCTCATCCAAGGCTTTAAGCTCTTCAAAGGCTGCAGTAATCGCAGGCAAAACAGACAGGCGTCGGTATTCCACCAACACCTTGATTAAGTTTTGACCGTATTCATTTAGCTTATCGCCACACACTTTTAAAAATGCGGCTTGCAATTCGCTGCTGACTACTTTTGGGTCTTGTATGTAAGCTTGCATCTGCGTGTCATTAGCGACCGCTGATGCAAAACCCAACATTTCTGACCATTTAGCCAAGGCCTTTTGCTGCTTAGCAAGGTTGAATGCGGCTACCGCGTATGGCCTGGCAATGGTTGATATCTCAGCCATGCTTATAGCTCCGCAGCTAGTTTAGACAACATTTCGCTGTGTGCACTTGCGTTGATTTCTTTACGCAATATTTTTTCAGCACCGGCAATCGCCAAGCTTGAAACTTGTGAACGCAAGCCTTCTTTAGCGCGATTCACTTCTTGCTCGATTTCAGCTTTTGCACCTGCAATGATGCGTTCGCCTTCTGCTTTCGCAGCGCCCTTAGCATCTTCAACGATTTGTGAACCACGTTTTTCAGCTTGGCCAATAATTTCACTGGCTTTTTGTTTCGCTTCTTTCAAGGTGATTTCAGATTTTTTTGCAGCCACTTCTAAAGCGCTTCGGCCCTCTGAAGCTGCAGCTAAACCGTCAGCAATTTCCTTTTGGCGCGTTTCAATGGCTGTTAACAGCGGCGGCCAAACGAATTTCACTGTGAACCAAATCAACACAGCAAATGCGATGGCTTGTGCGATAAGTGTAAAGTTAATATTCATTACTTACTCCAATATTTAAGTCGTTTAATTTGCGGCAGGCAGAAGCTGCCTGCCGCCAAATTATTTAGGCTAATTACTTAGCAACTACGCTTAATAATGGGTTCGCGAATGCAAACATCATGGCTAGACCAACACCAATAATGAAAGAAGCATCGATCAAACCTAGTAGCAAGAATACTTTACCTTGCAATTGTGGAATCATTTCTGGTTGACGAGCAGCGCCTTCTAAGAAGCTAGCACACATAATACCAATACCGATACAAGCACCAGCAGCGCCTAAACCAATAATTAAACCAATACCAACGCCTGTGTAGGCTTGAATCATTGCTAAAGAATCCATTTTATTACCCTCTCTAAAATTAAACTTACTACCAAAAAACTACTTATTGAAAAATAAAACTACTTAAAAACTAATGCGATTCATGCGCCATGGCTAAGTAAACAACCGTTAACATCATGAATATGAAGGCTTGCAACGCCACGATTAGGATGTGGAATATAGACCAACCAGCGCCTAAAATAGCGCCAAATATCGTACCAGATACACCGGTAGCGGCCCACAAACCCAACAGCAAGAAAATAACCTCGCCGGCATACATATTACCGAACAGTCGCAATGAATGAGACAGTGGTTTAGACACGTACTCGATTAAGTTAAACAAGAAGTTCGCTGGCCAAACCCAGATTTTGCTGCCGAATGGCGCACAGAATAATTCATGCACAAAACCGCCTAAACCCTTCACTTTAACCGAGAAGAATATCATCAGTATCCATACTGATAAGGCTAGCGCAAACGTGGTGTTGATGTCTGAAGTTGGAACAGCACGCCACTTAGCGTGCTCACCACCAAAGAAGGCAACGATGCCTGCTACCCAATCCACCGGCAAGAAGTCCATGGAGTTCATGGCAAACACCCATAAAAATACCGTTAATGCCGTCGGTGCAATAAAACTGTGGCGGTTACCGTGGAATATATTTTTGACTTGATCGTCAACGAAATTAAAAATCAATTCAACAAAGGCTTGGCCTTTACTTGGCACACCGGCAGTCGCTTTGCGCGCTACCAACCAAATCAAACCCATGACCACAAAACCCAATACCACGGACATAACGAAAGTATCTACGTGCAAGGTCCAAAAGCCTGCACCCTCACTAACTGGATGCGCATTAAAACTTAAATGGTGCTCTATGTAGCCAGAGGGGGTAAGTCCGTGTTCAGCACTGCTTGCGTGTTCTGTAGCCATAATCCAATATTTACTTTAATAAATGGTTATAAATTAAACGTTTAATCTACTCAGCGCCGCACCTGAAAACAGTGCGGCAGCTGCCAATCCTGCAATCAGTGCAAATGGCACCAACTGCACGTACACATTAAAAATGATTGCCAGCAAGCCGACAATCACTAAAATTTTTACCGCTTCCGCCTTTAATAAATTCAATAAAATAGCGGTTGGATCACCGTTGCGAGCTTGCCGTTTAGCTACCCTACTGGCAGTCATGGCACCGATCACTACCGAGCCCCCTCCCAATACAGCCGACACGCCAGCGTGTAATCCTACTAAAACCAATGCGAGCAATGCAACTACTGCCGTAGCAAGCAACTGAGCCTTGAGCATCTTACTAAACACATCGGCGGTAATGGCTGCTGACAATGACTTAAATCCAGTTTATTGATTGTGTTATACGTTGCTCACTAGACGATTTTAACTGCATCGTTTTAGTAAAGACCGCGATTTTGAATTAATAGCGGATTTTAGTCAAGGACTAACTATAAGCAAAAATAAACACTTAGCGCATCATTTTGCTAATAATCTCATCCAACTGGTCAAGATTTGCGTAGTTAATTTTTAATGTGCCCGACCCATTTGCCGCGGCTTTTATGGCCACGGTCGCCCCTAATTTTTCACTCAATGCTTGTTCTAGGCTTAAAACGTCACGACTGGCCTGGATTTTCTGACTTAGCTTGTGTGCTGGCGATGGCTTAGTTGAGGCCTCGTCTGCATGGTGTTTTTTAACCAGATTCTCTGCATCACGCACAGAAAAATTATTTTGCACTATTTGTTCTGCCAACATCACTTGTTGGGCGCCCGATAAACCAATCAAAGTCCGTGCGTGGCCCATGTCTATTTTTCCGTGCATGAGCATGTCTTGCACCGGTGCGGACAAACTTAATAAACGCAATAAATTCGACACCGCCACACGAGAACGTCCCACAGCCGCGGCGGCTTTTTCATGAGTCATGGCAAATTCATCAATCAAACGCTTAATGCCTTGCGCTTCTTCCAAAGGATTTAGATTTTCCCTTTGTATGTTTTCTATCAAGGCCATGGCCAAGGCCGCTTCATCGGCTATCTCACGGACCAAGACTGGCACTTCTTCTAGCCCAGCCATTTGGCTTGCGCGCCAACGCCGCTCCCCGGCAATGATTTCATAACGCTCATCATCAATGTGGCGCACCAATATAGGCTGCATGATGCCTTGGCTTTTGATCGACTCGGCCAGCGTTTGCAAGGCTTCATCGTCCATGTAACTACGCGGCTGGTATTTACCTGGCTGCAATTGCTCAACTTTCAATATTAGCAGTGAGTCCGCCTCGCCAACCGAACCCATGTCGCCTGCCAATAAGGAATCCAGCCCGCGACCCAATCCTCTGTTTAAGCCTTTTGCTTTAGCCATGTTTTTTCTCTTTACCTAGGGTGTCTTTTTCACTTACTTCTTTTGCCAGCTCCAAATAGGCCTGTGCGCCTTTTGAGTTTTTATCGTAGCTCAAGACTGGCAAGCCGTAGCTTGGGGCCTCGGCCAATCGAATGTTGCGTGGAATAATGGTTTTATAAACTTTATCGCCAAAGTGACCAATCAACTGGGCGGAAACTTGCTGAGCTAACATATTGCGGTTATCAAACAAGGTGCGCAACAACCCTTCGATTTCCAAGGTGGGATTTAAACGCGCGCGTACTTTTTTAATGGTATTCACCAAATCCGACAAACCTTCTAAAGCATAGTATTCACACTGCATTGGAATCAACACGGCGTTCGATGCCGTCAAGGCATTGACCGTGACCAAGTTAAGCGCAGGCGGGCAATCAAGTAAAATAAAATCGTAAGCTTTAGCGCCGTCGCTAGTTAGCAATTTGGCAATCGCCACTTTTAAACGGTTTTCCCTAGCCAGCTCATTAACCAACTCCACTTCAGCGCCAGCTAATTCTCGGTTTGCCGGCGCAACATCAAAGCCGCCTTTGGCGCTATTGACGATCACCTCTTGCAATGATTTCTCGCCAATTAAAACATGGTAAATGCTGTGTTTTAGCAAGGCTTTATCTATGCCACTGCCGGTACTGGCATTGCCTTGCGGATCTAAATCTATCAGCAATACCGCTTTACCTAAATTGGCTAGACTGGCAGCCAGATTGACACTGGTGGTGGTTTTTCCGACGCCGCCTTTTTGATTGGTGATAGCTAAAATTTTCATGGGATGTAATTTTTAATTTTATTTAAAGTTTAAAAAAACAAGATGCCGTTCAGCATCCAAACCAGCTACCTTTAACACATCAATTTTGACCAGCGCCACGCCATCTTGGCCCTCTGACAAGGCGTTAAATGACTGACCAGCTAATTCCTGTTCTGGCAGCACGCCTTTCATGGCTAACCATAGGCCAGTTTTTGCTAACAAATGCCTGCTTAGTTTAACAAATAGCGCTATTTCCGAAAATGCTCGCGATATTATTACATCAAAACCTAAGCCGCCATTGATGCTTTCTCGCTTTAGCGCCTCAACGCGACCGCTAAGCACATGAAAATTTACCAAGCCCAATTCACCTTTAACCTGACGCATGAAGCTGGCTTTCTTTTGCACCGAATCGATGGCCGTGACCTGCAATTCTGGCATGCATATGGCTAAAGGGATGCTAGGCAAACCTGCGCCAGCACCAACATCCAATAAATTTTTTGCTGATAAAGCTTGTACATGTGGCAACACACTTAAACTGTCCAACAAGTGCAAGCTCACCATGTCCAATGGGTCGCGGATGGCCGTTAAATTGTGCACCTTATTCCACTTATCTATCAACAATACATAAGCCAACAATTTAGCTTGCTTATCGGCACTAATTTGCAATTGCATGGCCAACAAACCGGCTTCTAATTTGGCGGCTAAGGATGTTTGCACCAGGCTTGATTGCGCTAGGGTTGCTTGCATGGTCACGCCAAACGCTCAGCTTTTTTTGCGCGAGATTGTCGCTTTAAGTAAACCAATAGCAAAGAAATGGCCGCCGGGGTGATGCCAGAAATTCGGCTAGCTTGGCCTATGGTTTCTGGTTTCTGAGCATTCAATTTTTGCTGCGCCTCTATAGGCAAACCGTGTATTTCTCGGTAGTCCAAATCGTTAGGCAAGCTGGTGTTTTCTTGACCACGACTGCGTTCTACCTCGTCGGTCTGCCTGTCTATATAGCCTTGGTATTTGGCAGCAATTTCAACTTGCTCGCGCACCGCCGGCTCCACTTCACCTAAGCCCTCTGCACTTAATGACAAAACATCCGAATAACTCACTTCCGGCCTGCGCAACAATTCAAACAAACTGTATTCGTGTTCCAAGGGCTTACCGAATAGGGCCGTCATTTTTTCTGGTGTGATATTGGCTGGCTGGACAAAGGTTTTTTTAAGCCGCTCTTGCTCACGGCTCACGGCCTCTAATTTCGCGCTAAACGCAGCCCACCGCACATCGTCCACCAAACCCAATTTTCGACCGATTTCGGTCAAGCGCATGTCAGCATTGTCTTCCCTTAACTGCAAGCGGTATTCGGCTCGGCTGGTAAACATGCGGTAAGGCTCAGTCACGCCTCGAGTAATTAAATCATCCACCAACACGCCCAAATACGCTTCGTCACGCGCTGGGCACCACGCCTCTTTGCCTTGTACGTACAAGGCTGCGTTCGCTCCAGCCAACAAGCCTTGCGCTGCAGCTTCTTCGTAGCCGGTGGTGCCATTTATTTGGCCCGCAAAAAACAAGCCAGTAACGGCCTTCGTTTCCAAGGATCGTTTTAAGCCACGCGGATCATAATAATCGTATTCAATGGCATAGCCCGGGCGCAATATGTGTGCTTGCTCCAAGCCTTTAACCGACCTCACCAAGGCCAGCTGTATATCAAATGGCAAGCTGGTAGAAATCCCATTCGGGTAAACTTCATTGGTAGTTAAGCCCTCAGGCTCGAGAAATATTTGGTGGGATTCTTTGTCGGCAAAGCGGTGTATTTTATCTTCTACACTGGGGCAATAGCGCGGACCCACGCCCTCAATCACGCCAGTATACATAGGCGACCTATCCAAACCGCTGCGTATAATATCGTGCGTACGTTCGTTGGTATGGGTTATCCAACATGGCAATTGAGCAGGGTGTTGTGCTGCACTACCTAAAAATGAAAATACCGGAACCGGGTCATCCCCAGGCTGTATGGTCATGACCGAATAATCTATGCTGCGCCCATCTATCCTAGGTGGGGTGCCAGTTTTTAAACGACCGGCAGGCAAGCCGATTTCGCGTAAACGCGCAGCCAAAGAAATGGCCGGAGGATCGCCAGCACGGCCAGCACTGTAGCTTTGCAAACCAACATGCACCAAACCACCCAAAAATGTACCCGCGGTCAACACCACGGCTTTCGCGCTAAAGCGCAAACCTATCTGTGTAATCACGCCAACAGCACGGTCGCCATCTAAAATAATGTCATCGACCGCCTGTTGGAATAGACTTAAATTAGGCTGATTTTCTAAACGACGCCGTATGGCCGCCTTATACAAAACACGGTCAGCTTGTGCGCGTGTCGCTCTAACTGCCGGCCCTTTGCTGGAATTTAATATGCGAAATTGTATGCCGCCCTCATCGGTAGCCGCCGCCATGGCGCCACCAAGGGCATCTATCTCTTTAACCAGATGACCTTTGCCTATGCCTCCTATACTAGGGTTGCATGACATTTGCCCCAACGTTTCAATATTATGTGTGAGCAATAGGGTTTTTTGCCCCATGCGAGCGCTAGCCAGAGCTGCTTCGGTGCCAGCATGGCCACCACCTACAACAATCACATCAAAAACATCCGGATAATTCATCTAAATTTTCTTGTCTTTCAATGGCTTAGTAAGAGTTATGGCAACGATACATCGTTACTTATAACAGGCTTACACAAAGCCTAGATTTTACTTTAATAGCCAGCAATAGTCATGTAAAAGCGGCTTTTTCGCTGTGTTAAAACGTGTTAGCGCTAAAAAATGGGCATTACACTGTTGTCATAATTTATTAACCGACCTGCATTACACTAGGGATGTTAAAAAATAGGGATGTTAAAAAATAGGGATGTTAAAAAATAGGGATGTTAAAAAATCTAAAGCAAATTGCTTCAAACTGCTTTATCATATCAAGTGGAACTGTATAGTTTAGCAAGATCACTTTTATTAATTAAGATGGAGTACCAAATGAAAAAATTAAATATTCTTTTAGTAGCATTGCTTGGCCTTACTGCAGCTTCTGCACAAGCCAGCGTTGCCAATGCAGAAAAATTAATTATGATTTACACTACCCAAGCTAAAGCGGCTAATCCAGAGTACACAGGCCCAACAGTAGCCGATGGTAAATTCTTCTTTAACCGTAAAGTTAAATTGGGCAACGGTAAAGAAATGGCTTGCGCATCTTGCCACACAGCCAATCCAGCAGACAACGGCAAACACGTTGCCACACATAAAGTAATTCAACCTTTATCACCTGCAGTGAATGCAAAACGCTTTGCTGACTTTGAAAAAGTTGAAGCAAAATTCACGCAACATTGCACAGACATTATTGGTAGCGACTGTACGCCAGCTGAAAAAGCCAGCTACATCACTTACGTATTAACCGAGAAAACACCAAGCGCTAAAAAATAAGCTTGGCCTATCTTTAGGCCGTGCAGTTTTTGGCCAATAAAAAAGCAGTGTTTCACGTGAAACACTGCTTTTTTTACACCCATTAAAAATAGACAAAAATCTAAATTTCTCGCTACTTGCCTATACAGAACTTACTAAATATCTCACCCAACAAATCATCCGGGGTAAATTCCCCAGTAATGCTAGCAAGCGCATTCTGCGCCAGACTTAATTCTTCAGCCAACAATTCAGCTGCGCTTATTTGCGCGCCAGCTGCCGCCAGGTGCACTTTAACTTTAAGCAAGGCATCCAAATGCCGCGCTCTAGCCATAAAAATACCTTCCGAGTTATTTTGGTAGCCAGCCAATGCCAATAAATGGTTTTTTAATAAATCCATGCCGGCCCCAGTTTTTGCCGACAAATAGACGTGTATAGCCCCGTCCACCTGCTCGGCCATGGGCGACTCAAAGCCTACATCAATTTTATTATGCACCCATATTTTATGAATTTGATGCGGCAAACGGGCTAAAATCGATTTTTCCGTATCGGTAATACCATGAGCTGCGTCAACTAATAATAATGCGATATTGGCGCTTTCTGCAGCTCGCCATGTGCGAGCGATGCCAAATTTTTCAACTTCATCATCGGTTTCCCGCAAACCCGCAGTGTCTATCACATGCAATGGCACACCGTTAATTTGTATGGCGTTTTTTATGGTGTCGCGCGTGGTCCCGGCAATCGGGGTAACAATCGCGATATCTTCACCTGCCAATTGATTCATTAAACTGGATTTACCAACATTGGGCTGACCAACTAAAACCACGTTGATGCCTTCACGCAATAAACTGCCTTGCTTGGCCTTGGCAAAAACCAAATCCAACTCCTCAACAATGGCCGCTAATTTTTCTGCGACACGGCCTTGGCTAATAAAATCAATTTCTTCTTCGGGAAAGTCCAAACACGCTTCAACAAACATGCGCAAATCAATGAGCTTGAGTAGCAGCGCATTAATGCGCATGGAAAACTCGCCGGAAAGGGAGCGAACCGCACTTCTTGCTGCCTCGCTCGTGGCTGCATTAATGACATCGGCCACGGCTTCAGCTTGGGCTAAATCAATTTTGTCATTTAAATATGCGCGGCGAGTGAATTCGCCGGGTTCAGCCTGGCGCGCACCTAAGGCTAGGCAGCGCGCTAACAAAAGTTGCATGAGGGCGGTGCCTCCGTGCGCCTGCAATTCCAGCACATCTTCACCGGTATAGGAATGCGGATTGGAATAGAAAATAGCAATGCCACGGTCTATTAATTCACCATCCGCTTGCTTGAAATCTAGGTAAGCGGCATGCCGCGGGGCAGGGCAGGAGCCCAATACACCCTCGGCAATTAACGCTGCACTGGGTCCAGAAACCCTAACTACACCAATTCCGCCCGCGCCACTGGCCGTGGCGATGGCGGCAATGGTGTCAGCTGACTTAGTGTTTGCCACCTGATTTTTTTAGTAGGGCAGCAGCATGTATGGATTTGTTTACATACCATTGTTGCCATATTGAAATGATGTTGTTCACTACCCAATACAACACCAAGCCAGCCGGGAAGAAGAAGAAGAAAACGCTGAAAACGACCGGCATCCACGTCATGACTTTGGCTTGAATTGGATCAGTAGGCTTAGGATTAAGCTTGGTTTGTATGATCATGGACAGACCCATGATGATGGGCAATATGTAATAAGGATCAACGGCTGATAAATCTTGGATCCAACCAAAGAATGGCGCATGACGTAGCTCAACCGAACCCAACAACATCCAATACAGTGAAATAAACACTGGGATCTGGATAAGTATAGGCAAACAACCGCTCATAGGATTGATTTTTTCCGTGCGATAAATGTCCATCATGGCCATTTGCATTTTTTGCCTATCGTCACCAAACTTCTGTTTTAATGCTTCTAAACGCGGCGCCAATTCACGCATTTGCGCCATAGAACGGTAGCTTTTAGCAGACAAGGGATAAAAGGCTGCTTTGATTAACAAGGTCAGCAATATAATCGCTACGCCCCAATTGTTAACCAAGGTGTAAATTTTTGATAAAACCCAGAATAACGGTGCGGCAACTATAGTCAACATGCCGTAATCTACCGTGTACTCTAAGCCTGGTGCAGTAGCGATTAAATCATTTTTAATTTGCGGGCCTGAGAACAAGCGCGCTGGAACCGTCACACTGGCACCCGGTGCTATGCTGTCTAGCGTACTCTTTGTTCCAATTCTGTACATGTGCTCATTCAATTTTTCCGTGTAGAACTCGCGTGCCAAACCTTCTTTTGGTATCCATGCACTGACAAAATAATGTTGAAGCAAACCAACCCAGCCATCTTTTGAGCTAACTACAAGTGGCTCTTTTTCCATATCCGAAAAGGCCAGCTTTTTGAATTTAGTCGCTTCGGTGTAATACGAGCCTCCAGTAAAGGTAGGCATTAAAGCAGAACCCTGATTCGATTCATTGTCGTGCACGATTTGATAATAAACCGTGGGGGAAATGGCTGCCGCCGTATTGTTATGTATTTCGTAATTAACGTCTATGGCGTACTTATTGCGATGGAAGGTGTAGATTTTGTCTACCGTTACGCCGTTACTTGCCCAGCTTAAACGCACCTGCAAAGCATCTTGTCCATCTTGCAACTGGTAGTTTGATGCCACGCTGGTGAACACCGCGTTGTGCGTAGGCAAGTCCGTGCCTAACAATCCAGATTGCGCCACATAGGTCATGGGCTTCGCTGCATCATCCATTAAAATAAAGTTAGATTTATCGTTATCCGCTGCACGGTGTTTGAGCAAAACTAATTTGCGCAAATCGCCGCCTGTGCTGTCTATCTCCGCCTGGTATAGATCAGTTGTGACATGAATCCGTTGCGCCGTTTGCAACTTGAAGTCACCTGCAATCGTGGCATCGGCTTGAGCAAGCGCTTGATTGGCCGTATTACTCAACGCTTTGCTGGTTTCTACTTGCTGAGCCACAGCAACAGGGGCTTGTTGGCGCTGCCAAGCATCCCAAAGCATTAAAATTGACATTGAAAAAATGACAAATAAAACTAAACGTCTGGTATCCATGATTTTTAGATTTTCTTTTATAAAATTTTAGAAAGTGGTTAGGCTATATAACTGGCTTAAGGAATGGGATCGTGCCCACCAACATGCCATGGGTGGCAACGCAGCATACGGCGGATCGCATAATAGCTCCCAAGCATTGCGCCGTGTTTCTTTATTGCGTCCATAGCATAAGCTGAACAGGTCGGATAAAAACGACACTGCTGTCCAAAAAATGGGCTTAGCGCTATCTGATAGCCGCGTATTAAGCACATTAATAGTTTCGCCATAATATTCATTGCTAGGGATTACGATAGTTCTTGGCCATGCTCATGTTTAATTTCCGGTCTGACTAATCGCTGGTTTAATTTTACCATCAGCCCGGTAAACTCCTGCTTAATTCCCTGAAAATCAGCTTTATTAAACTTTTTTTGTACGCGTAAAATTATATCGGCATGGGGAATGTCGTGTTGCTGCAGCCTAAACAACTCACGCAAAACCCGTCGCATGTAATTTCTGCTTACCGCCAGTTTGGCCGTTTTTTTACCCACCACCAAACCCAAGCGCGGGTGCTTTAATTGGTTAGGCTGATAATGCAAGACTAGGTGATCAGTAGAAATACGTTTGCGGAAATTAAAAACGGATGAAAAATCATCCGTTTTAATCATTTTGGCTTCTTTAACAAGCCTGTAGGTTTGCATCATTATCTAGAACGCAACAATAAATTATTTGTTTATATTGAGTAACGATAATAAGCGAGTGTAACCATCAGTCCAAACGGACCTTAAATTACAGACCTAAACGTTTACGACCCTTAGCACGACGACGTGCGATTACAGCGCGGCCGCCTTTGGTGGCCATGCGAACTAGAAAACCGTGAGTAGTTGCACGACGTGTTTTAGATGGTTGATATGTGCGTTTCATGTAGTACTCCAACAAGCAAAAAGCTATAAAGGGCGCTATTAGACACGATAAGTAGCTATTTTGTCAACGTTTATTTAGTTTTACTAACTTAGCAAATGCCTGTGGATAAGTTCGCCTAAACACGCTAAAATGGCGCCGTATGCTTAATAAAAATAAACCATTAAAATTAGCTGCAAAACTACATTAATTTTTTAATTAAAACAGCAGCTTAACTAATCAGTTTTCCAATTTAACACGAAAGTAAAAACCTATTTAAAGATGGAAAATTTCTGGCCTACCTGTCTGAGCCGATTTGAGCAAGAATTGTCTAAACAACAATTCAATACTTGGATTAAGCCGCTCTTTGCTGAAGTAAACGGCAATGTGCTGAGATTGGTTGCGCCTAACCGCTTTGTTTTACAGTGGGTCAAAGATCGGTTTAATAAAAAAATAGAGCAATTTGCTCGCGAACTGCAATTGCCCAACATTAAGATTGATTTTGTTATTGCAAACATTGAGCCTGAAACGGAAGATAAGGCCGCAGAAAAGCTCACTGCCAAAATCCAAACTGAACTGGGCAACATGGCTGCAGCTAAGTCTGATGCTAAACCTGCCACAAAAAAAGCCGGGGAAGCAACGAAAGTTAACTCCGGGTTAAACAGTGCTTTTAATTTTGAAAATTATGTAACCGGGCGCGCCAACCAGTTAGCTAGAGCGGCCGCCATACAGGTAGCAGAAAACCCTGGCGCAGCGTATAACCCTTTATTTATCTATGGTGGCGTGGGCTTGGGCAAAACGCACTTATTGCAAGCCATAGGGAATGAATTAAAAAAACACAACCCGGAAGCAAAAATACGCTACTTGCATGCGGAGCGTTATGTCAGTGATGTGGTTAAGGATTATGAACATAAAGCGTTTGATGAATTTAAACGCCAATACCATTCCCTGGATTTACTGTTAATTGACGACATACAATTTTTCGCTAAGAAAACGCGTACACAAGAAGAATTTTTCTATGCATTTAATTCCCTCATTGAGGCAAAAAAACAAATAGTCATTACTTGCGACACCTACCCTAAAGAAATTATAGACGTGGATGAGCGCTTAAGAACCCGCTTTAGCTGGGGGCTAACAGTAGCAGTCGAGCCACCTGAATTAGAAATGCGTGTGGCTATATTGTTAAAAAAAGCCGAGGCAGTCAATTTAACCCTACCAGAAGAAGTGGCCTTTTTTATTGCTAAACAAATACGCTCCAGTGTGCGTGAATTAGAAGGTGCTTTAAATCGCATTATTGCTATGGCAAAATTTACTGGTCACACCATAGACGTGCATTTAGCAAAAGATGCACTTCGTGATTTAATAGCGGTAAGAGGTCGGCAAGTCACCATGGAAAATATCCAAAAAACGGTGGCGGATTACTACAAAATTAAAGTTGCTGAAATGTACAGTAAAAAACGTACGCGTAATTTCGCCAGACCTCGACAAATTGCCATGGCTTTATCACGTGAACTGACCAACCATAGCTTCCCTGAAATTGGCGAAGCATTCGGTGGCCGGCACCATACAACAGTAATGCATGCTTGCGATGAAATTGATTTACTAAGAAAAAATGATCCCTCTTTTACACGGGATATAGGTTTTTTAATACAGGTTATTAGGGATTAGTTAGGCTATGAACTAGCTGTGGGTGAATTGCGGATAAGAACGCATATTGTTATTAAGGAAATTTTAATCAACAAATTACCCACAGTAGAATATGCTCAAACTAAGGTGTTTTTTATTGATTTAATGCATTGATTTTTATAAAAAATACACTGTTACCCACAAAAAAGTGCACCATTATTATTGTTATTATTTATATATATATTATTTAGGTTATAAAGATGAATATACAAATCAACCGTGAAACTTTGTTAAAGCCTTTAACATCAGTCACCAGTATTGTTGAAAAAAGACATACCTTACCTATACTCTCGAATTTGTTATTGGAAGCCAAACAAAATAAAATTCAATTGACAGCTACTGACTTGGAAATGCAAATATCCTTAACAGTAGACAGTGCAACAACAGGTGATTTTTCAACAACAATATCCGCAAAAAAATTATTAGATATCTGCCGATCCTTACCTGATAACGCTGATATTCATATGACTACCAACGAAAGTCGTATCACCTTAAAAGCAGCAAAAAGTAGATTCAATCTACAAACGTTACCGGCAGCAGATTACCCGGTCATGACTAAAACTCAAGGAAGCACAACTTTAGTTGTGTTAGCACAACGCGAATTAAAAGACTTACTGAAGCAAGTTGAATTCGCCATGGCGCAACAAGACATTCGGTATTATTTAAATGGCTTGTTATTTGAAATAGCTGCAAATAAATTAAATATAGTCGGTACCGATGGCCATAGATTAAGTTTTACTTCCATGGAATTAAAACAAAGCTATGACAAACAAGATGTGATACTGCCAAGAAAAACCGTGGTTGAATTAATTAAATTGTTGGATGACAGTGATGAAGTCGTACAAATAGAATTAGCCAGCAATCAAGTAAATTTTAGTTTTGGCAACTTAAGATTAATATCTAAAGTGATAGACGGTAAATTTCCTGATTACAACCGCGTTATTCCAGTTGGACATCAAAATACATTTAGCATAGAGCGATTAACCGTTTTATTAGCGATGCAGCGTGCTTCCATTTTATCTAATGAAAAATACCGTGGTATTCGCATGGTATTAAGCAATAATAATTTAAAATTAATCAGTACTAATAGTGATCAAGAAGAAGCGGAAGAAGAGTTAGAGATTAATTACAGTGGTGATGCTTTGGACATAGGCTTTAATGTCACCTATTTAATTGATGTGTTAAATAACACCAATTGCGATCAAGCAACTTTTTCATTTGCTGATGCCAATAGCAGTTGCTTAATTACCATACCGAACAATCCAAATTACAAATACGTAGTGATGCCCATGCGTATTTAATGTTTCACGTGAAACATAAATACGATAAATAAATCAACAAACACTTTAATAAAGAAAAAGAGTATGGCTGAAAATAAAAAAGTTACACCTGATTACGATTCCTCCAGCATTAAAATTCTAGAAGGTTTAGACGCTGTACGTAAGCGCCCGGGCATGTATATCGGCGATACGTCAGATGGCTCAGGTTTGCACCATATGGTGTTTGAAGTCTTGGATAATGCGATTGACGAAGCCTTAGCTGGGCATTGTAATGAGATTAAAGTCACCATACATTTAGATAACTCCATCAGTGTTACCGATAACGGCAGGGGTATACCAACCGACATTAAGCATGATGACATTAAAGCGGTTAAACGCTCAGCGGCAGAAATTGTCATGACCGAATTGCATGCCGGCGGTAAATTTGACCAGAACTCATACAAGGTTTCGGGTGGTTTACATGGTGTGGGTGTGTCTGTGGTAAACGCATTGTCGGATTGGTTGCGTCTTAAAATTTACCGCAATGGTGAAATACATCAAATGGAATTTCAGCGCGGTGTGGCTATGGCGCCATTGGCAATGATGGGTAAGACAGAAAAACGCGGTACGGAAGTGCATTTTCTGGCGTCAGTAGAAACCTTTGTGTTGGTTGAATACCACTTTGAAATTTTAGCTAAACGCATACGCGAACTGTCCTTCTTGAATAACGGTGTGAAAATTGAACTAATAGATCAGCGCAGTGGTAAGAGTGAGAATTTTGCTTATTCGGGCGGCATAAAAGGCTTCGTTGAATACATGAACCGTAGCAAAACAGTACTGCATCCTAAAACGTTTTATGCCATGGGTGAAAAAGACGGCATGACCATAGAAGTGGCCATGCAATGGAACGACTCCTACAGTGAAACCGTACAGTGTTTTACTAACAACATTCCGCAACGTGATGGTGGAACGCACCTTACTGGTTTGCGTACGGCCATGACACGCACGCTGAATCAATACATAGAACAAACAGAAATGGCTAAAAAAGCGAAAGTGGAAACCACTGGTGACGACATGCGTGAAGGTATTTGCTGCGTCTTGTCGGTTAAAGTGCCCGATCCGAAGTTCTCATCACAAACAAAAGATAAACTGGTTTCATCGGAAGTGCAGCCTGTGGTATCCGAAGTGGTAGCAGCTAAACTGGCAGAGTTTTTACAAGAAAATCCAGCCGATGCAAAAATCATAGTAGGTAAAATCGTAGATGCGGCAAGGGCTAGAGAAGCGGCCCGTAAGGCTAGAGAAATTACCCGTCGTAAAGGCGTTATGGATACCATGGGTTTGCCTGGTAAATTAGCCGATTGTCAGGAACGCGACCCAGCAAAATGTGAAATATACTTGGTTGAGGGTGATTCCGCGGGGGGCTCAGCGAAACAGGGCCGAGACCGTAAATTCCAAGCCATATTGCCGCTGAAGGGTAAAATTTTAAACGTAGAAAAAGCTAGGTTTGATAAATTAATTGGCTCGCAAGAAATTGCTACATTAATTACCGCACTCGGAACCAGCATAGGTAAAGCGGATTTTAATGTGGAAAAATTACGCTATCACCGTATTATTATCATGACCGATGCGGACGTCGACGGTGCTCATATTCGCACCTTGCTGCTTACTTTCTTCTACCGTCAAATGACGGAATTGGTAGAGCGTGGCCACATCTATATTGCACAACCACCTTTGTATAAAGTTAAACAAGGTAAAGACGAGCGCTATCTAAAAGACCAACAAGAACTGGATCAGTATTTATTGCAATCCGCGCTTAAGGGTGCTGAGCTTCTTACAAAAACAAACGGTGAGACACTTAGTGATGCGCCGCTTACAGAAATCGCTAAACAAATGGTATTGACGGAAGCGGTTATACGCCGCATTGCCTCGCATTACGATGAAAGCGTGTTACGCGCCATGCAAGATTTAGGTGAGTTAAGTTTAGGCACAAAAGAAAGCACCGAACAAGCGGCTGAAAAATTACGCCCTATATTGGGCGCCATTGGCAGTGAAGTTATTGTGGGTTTCGATGCTGAAGCGAATGAATACCGCTTAGAAGTGAATAAGTATGTGCACGGTAATTTACAATGCTGCGTAATCAATGCTGAATTCTTAGGATCCGGCGATTACCGACAAATTAGTAAAATGTCCGTCATGTTGCAAGGTTTATTGGGAGAGGGTGCGCTAATTAAACGTGGCGAAAAAGAAACCGCGGTAAGCACGTTCAAGCAAGCATTGGATTGGTTGTTGGATGAAGCTAAACACAACCTTAACATCCAACGCTATAAAGGTTTGGGTGAAATGAACCCGTCGCAACTTTGGGAAACTACCATGGACCCAACCGTGCGCCGTTTATTAAAAGTGCAAATTGACGACGCCATTGCGGCGGATGAAATTTTTACCACCTTAATGGGTGATAACGTAGAACCAAGACGCGCATTTATTGAAAGCAATGCCTTAGGTGCAAGCAACTTAGACGTTTAATTGCTAAGTTAATAAGCACTGCATTAAAAAAGCCCTCCGGGGCTTTTTTAATGCCTGCTGTGACTGTTACACATAAGCGTTAAGTGGCCTAGCAGGCCTTAAAAATAAATTCTTAGGCACACCTCTAGACAGCCCATATTTTGTGCGCTGGTGAAGCTGGTATTGAATCCCTTTAAATTAAAATGCTCTGTGCTAAACTTATCAAATGATTAGGTTGATAAAAAATACTAATGGTTTCTAGGGCTGCATAACATGACCTTAAATGAATTGCGATTTGTGGTGGCGTTGGCAAAAGAGCGAAATTTTCGTAAGGCCTCAGAAAAATGCTTTGTCAGTCAACCAGCGCTGAGTTTGGCAATAAAAAAATTGGAAGATGATCTGGGGGTGTTGATTTTTGAGCGCAGCCATACGGACATCAGTCCTACCGTGGTTGGACAAAAAATTATTGAACAAGCCACACGTGCTTTAGAAGAAGTTGCGCACATACGAGAAATAGCCAAACAAGGTAATAACCAATTAGCCGGCCCATTTCGTTTAGGGCTTATTTATTCCGTTGGGCCTTATTTACTGCCAGAAATTATTCCTATTTTGCGCAGAATTTGCCCAGACATGCCTTTAGACATAGAAGAAAATCTAACGGTGCAATTGGAAGCGCAGCTTAAAAGTGGCAGTATCGATGCCGCCATAGTCGCGCTACCTTTTGATGTGCCAGGCATTAAAACGCAAGCACTGTACGACGAAGAATACGTGGTCATGGTGCCAGTTAGCCATGCGTGGGTTAATAAGGCCAGCGTAAGAGCAGAAGACCTGGTGGATGAGAATGTGTTGCTGCTTAATAGCGGCCATTGTTATAGCCACCAAGTATTAGCGGCTTGCCCAGATTTGTCTAAAAAAGGACAGGTATTGCAAGGCAACTCATTGGAGACCATACGCAATATGGTTGCATCCAATTTGGGCATTACTGTCTTGCCGTGTAGCGCTGCCACGGAACGCTACGTAAACCCTTTAGTGAAAGTAATTCCTTTTTCTGCGCCGGTACCGGTAAGGCGAATCGCCTTGGCATGGCGTAAAAGTTACGCCAGAGAAATGGCCGTAAATACCATAGCTGAGGCGATAAAAGAAATTAAGTCGCCATGTTTGGCGCTTATAAATTAAGTGATGGTTGTGAAGCTAAAAATAAAAAAGGACGCCTGAGCGTCCTTTTTATATTGAACTTAAGGGTTCAAAAATTATTTGTTCATTACGTACATTGTTACTTCAAAGCCAAAACGCATTTCTGTAGCTGCTGGTGTTGTCCACATGATGTATCTCCTGTAAGTTTATTGATTGTGTCCTACACAATCTATGACTGAATATTACAGGCCGAATCGAAAAATTTACTAGGTAAACTGACTAAATACATCTAATGATTTTCATTAGATGCAATAAAAATCGTACTTAATAAGACAAACGTACTCGGTAGCCAGCAATGCCATCATCCGGGTTTGCCAAGGGCAGTTCCAGCTTAAGCGAATCGCCAGCAGCCAAACCTGTTAAAGCATCATTTTTATTAGCTAAGTAGTCATTAGGGCGGAATGTACGCTGAAATTTAGCCCTATCATCCAGGTCGGTCAGGGTTAATTCTAAGTTTGGATAGGCTTGCCTAAAAGGCGCTTGATTAATGATAGTGCTGGATAAGTGGATTAGCCCTAAGCGAGTTTCATCTTCCAATAAATCCGTATCATCCAATACCAGTAAATTAATTTGTCTAGCCAGGGCAATGTCGCAATCAAGTTTTTCGCAAGCTTGCGTCAGGTAAGGTAGGCTGCTGGGGTAACGCCAACTGATCTCAGCACGTAAAAAATAAACCGTTTGAGCCGCGGCGCTAAGTAATAGAAACAGCACACAAAGCAGCTGTACACTAAAAAGCAGTTTGCTGCTTGTCGGGAGGGCAGTTAATGGCTCACTACTGGCTTTATTGGTACTGGCCAGCGTTAAATCTTGAGCATTAAAAACAGTAAAACAATGACCGCAGCGCACCATCCCTTGGTGCAGATTAATTTGATCAGCAGCCACCTTAAACTGGCTTTGGCAGGATGGGCAATCCAGCCTTAGAATCATTTTTTGATCCCAGTAAGCAAGACCCATGCATCCATGGTTACTGGGGCTTGCATGGTAAACCACGGCGCATAAATAGCCGATACCGCTTCGGCTTGTTCTTTCAAGATACCGGATAAGGCAATTTTACCGCCAGGCTTGCATGATTTTGCTAGAGCAGGCGCCAAGACGCTTAATGCACTAGAAAGAATGTTGGCTACAACGATGTCGTATTCTTCAGTCTGGTAGTCGTTGGCATGGTAAAAACTGGCTTGCACGGCATTTTGTTCGGCGTTGTACAGGCTGGCTATGATGGCTTGCGCATCGATGTCGGTGCCTACTACTTTGGCCGCCCCTAATTTTTTAGCAGCTATCGCTAAAATGCCAGAACCGCAGCCGTAATCCAATACTGACTGGTCCTTTTTAACAGTTTGGCTAAGCCAAGCCAGACACAAATGCGTAGTAGGGTGACTGCCGGTGCCAAACGCCAAGCCAGGATCGAGCACAATATTAATGGCATCAGCATTAGGAGCGCTGTGCCAGGTAGGCACTATCCATAAATTATCGGTGATTTTTATCGGATCAAACTGAGATTGCGTAGCACGCACCCAATCCTGCTCTTGTATGATTTCTGTGCTGTATTGCAGTGAATGAAGCTTGGTTAGGCGCTCTAAATCGGCCATGACTTTGATCACGTCCACGCCTTCATCAAATAAGGCGCTGACGAGGTTTTGTTGCCAAATACCGGGAGGAGGGTCGCCGGGTTCGCCGAAGATAGGCTGTTCATCTAAGGTGTCGGCGTTGGCGTCTTCAATAATGGCAGACAATGCGCCTTGTTCCATTAAGGTGTCGCTAATTAAATCAGCCGTGTTGTCTTTTGCTGCAATTTTTAACGATAGCCAAGCCATGCTACATCAACCTATTGAACATGCTTATTGCTAAACATTATTTGTTATAAATACCCAATTTTTGCTCTAGGTAATGAATGCTGGTGCCGCCGGTATGAAACGCCGCATCAGCCATCAAATCAACGTGCAATGGAATGTTGGTATTGATGCCAGCCACCATCATTTCAGACAACGCAATGCGCATGCGAGCAATCGCTTGGGTGCGGGTATCACCATAAGTGATCAGCTTGCCTATCATGGAATCATAATGGGCAGGCACCGTGTAACCCGCATAAGCATGGGTATCCATACGCACGCCAGGACCGCCAGGCATGTGGAATGCGCTGATTTTACCGGGCGATGGAACAAAGCTGTATGGGTCTTCTGCATTGATACGGCACTCGATAGCGTGTCCTTTTAAAACCACGTCTTTTTGACGGAATTTTAGTTTTTCGCCGGCCGCGACAAAGATTTGTTGCTGAACTAAATCTATGCCTGTGATCATTTCGGTCACGGTATGCTCGACCTGCAAACGCGTGTTCATTTCTATGAAATAGAATTCATTGTTTTCATATAAAAATTCAAAGGTACCGGCACCACGGTAATTGATTTTTCGGCATGCTTCGGCACAACGCTCACCAATCTTGTCGCGTAGCTTGGTGTTTAATAAAGGCGCAGGTGCTTCTTCAATGATTTTTTGGTGACGGCGTTGCATAGAACAATCGCGTTCACCTAAAAATACCGCATTGCCATGCTGGTCAGCCAGCACTTGAATTTCGATATGGCGTGGTTTCTCTAGGTACTTTTCCATGTACACCACAGGATTGCCAAATGCCGCTTGGGCTTCCGCTTTGGTCATATTAACCGAGGCGATCAGTGCTGCTTCGGTATGCACCACGCGCATGCCACGTCCGCCACCGCCGCCCGCTGCTTTAATGATGACTGGGTAGCCAACTTGCTTAGCGGTTTTAATGATTTCAACCGGGTCGTCAGACAGTGCGCCGTCAGAGCCAGGCACGCAAGGTACGCCGGCTTTTTTCATGGCGTTTTTGGCCGATACTTTATCGCCCATTAAGCGTATGGTCTCAGCCCTTGGGCCTATAAAAACAAAGCCGCTTTGTTCAACCCGCTCAGCGAAATCGGCATTTTCAGACAAGAAACCGTAGCCGGGATGGATGGCTTGGGCATCGGTAACCTCAGCCGCGCTGATGACGGCAGGTATGTTCAAATAACTTTGACCAGAAGACGCCGGGCCTATGCAGACGGATTCGTCTGCTAATTTTACGTATTTAGCTTCACGGTCAGCTTCGGAGTGCACTGCCACGGTTTTAATGCCCAGCTCGCGGCAGGCGCGCTGAACGCGAAGAGCAATTTCGCCTCGGTTAGCGATTAAGATTTTGTCAAACATAGCCATGTGATTAAAACCCCGTGATTAAGCAATAATGAAAAGAGGTTCGCCGTATTCAACTGCTAAGCCATTATCAACCAAGATTTTTTTAACCACACCGGCTTTATCCGATTCAATCTCATTTAATAATTTCATTGCTTCGATGATGCATAAGGTGTCGCCCACAGCAACGGTGTCGCCCACTTCGACAAATGCTTTTGAATCGGGAGAAGCCGAACGGTAGAAGGTACCGACCATGGGTGAATTAACCGCATGGCCTTCTTCAACAACCGGCGCCTCTGCCGCAACAGGGCTGCCTGCCGCAGCAGGCGCAGGAGCGCTGGCCGCATAATGCTGAGGTGGCGGTGCGTAGTTGCTGTATTGTTGGGTAGGGGCATTGGCAGTGAAGTTACGGCTAATGCGTACTTTTTCACCGTCTTCGGTCAGTTCGAGTTCTGCTATGCCTGATTCTTCAACAAGATCGATTAATTTTTTAAGTTTGCGTAAGTCCATAATAACCTCTAGAAATCCAGGAATAAATTTAATTAATTAAGAATAGTTTTTTTAAGCTTGATTGTTGTGCTTGATCGCGTAATCAAGTGCCAGGGCATAGCCTTGTGCACCCAAGCCGCTAATCACACCAACAGCAATGTCAGTGAAATACGAATGATGACGGAAGGCTTCTCGTGCATACACATTAGATAAGTGCACTTCTATAAACGGCACTTTCACCGCAGACAGCGCATCGCGCATGGCAACGGATGTGTGGGTAAACGCCGCCGGATTGATAATGACAAAATCCACTTTGCTATTTGCTAGCGATTGAATTTTAGTGACTAAATCGGCTTCTGCATTACTTTGGTAAGTCTCTAAAGTCACGCCTACCTGCGCTGCCATGTCCAATAATGTTTGATTGATGGACGCTAGGGTGGCTTTGCCATAATGTTCAGGCTCACGTAAACCCAACATATTTAGGTTGGGGCCATGAATAACTAAAATGGATTTAGCTGACATAGACTGAGTCTTTTTTAACACGAATAGGCAATAAATTTGGCAACTTCATTATTGCAAGTTTGCCGAAGTTAGCCGGCTTTGTCCAGCAAATTTACAGCAATTAAGCGAAATTACACCAGGTCGCTTATTTAAGTACTTGATATCGTTAGCTTAAAAATGTAGCCCTTAGAAAGTAGCAATTAGTCTTGCAATAATGGCTTTAATGCATCGCTTAATAAGGCTTTAGAGATGCGACCAAAATAGTTGTTTAGCACTTTTCCGTCTTGATCGATGATAACGGTGTAGGGCAGCACACCTTGATTGTTGCCAAAATCACTGGCCAGTTGCATGCCTTCGTCTTCCGCCACCAATAAAGGATAGCTAACTGGGGTGTCCTCTGCAAACTCTTTAACCAAGCTTAACTCGTCCACCGCCAGCCCAATGACCACGACATTTTTAGCCTGGTATTGCGCATGCAATTCAGACAATTCTGGCATTTCCTCACGGCAAGGTGGGCACCAGGTTGCCCAAAAATTAAGCACAATAATTTTGCCTTTATATTGCATTAAATCTTGGCTGAGTCCGTCTTCGTTGACTAATTTACTGTTGAAAAAAGCCACCGTCGCGATGCTGGGCATCGCCGTTTTTTTTAGTGGGGAGTTAGGGTTAAGCGCGAAATAATAAATAGCAAACCCCATGACCAACATAATGGCGAAGTAGATTAAATTGGCGCGTAATTTAGTCAGCATGGCACGGTCTCCTGAGCACTGGCATCGCTTAGGCAACCATCACGTTTTAGCAAGGTTTTGCTAAAACGTTCGGCATTTTGAAATCCCACGGTTTGTAAACTGCGCATTTCTTGGCCGCGTGCGTTAAAAAATGCGATACCGGGAGGGCCGTATAAGCCAAAGCGTTTTAATAAGGCTTTATCATCATCGGAATTAGCCGTGACATCGGCTTGCAGCAAGACCGTGTCTTTTAACAGCTGCTGTACTTTTTTATCACTAAAGGTGAATTGCTCAAGTTCTTTGCAGGCGACACACCAGTCGGCATAAAAATCCAGCATGACAGTCCGTCCTTGGGTATTGGCTAACTTATCGTCTAATTCCGCCAGGTTTTTAACGCGCTCAAAAACAAGCGGTTTATCCAAGCCGACTGATTCATTTTTGCTGATTAAGTTTGCAAGTGGTTGGCTTGCTGATTTAGCCCCAGACAGCGCACCAATTAACAGTGCCACACCCAGCAATAAGAGAATAATGGCCATACCTTTACCTAGCTTGGCTGCATTTGATGCATGGCTTGGTAAACGGTCTAAGGCTTGGTGGTAAACCGCAGTGATGATGAGCAGCGTAGCCCACAGGCCCAATTGCCCCGCGATGGGCAATAAGGGGCTGATTAGCCATATGGCCATGGCCAGCATAACCACGCCAAACAAATTGCGTACGCTGTTCATCCAATTGCCGGTTTTTGGCAACAAACTGCCGGCAGAGGCACCCAGCAACAATAGCGGCACGCCCATGCCTAAGCCTAGGGCAAATAAGCCTATGCCGCCAAGCAGCACATCGTGGGTTTGCCCTATGTATATGAGTGCGCCAGCCAGCGGTGCTGCCACGCAGGGGCTAACGATCAGAGCTGATAAAGCGCCCATGGCAAATACCCCGATAAAGCGCCCACCTTTAATTCGGTTGCTGGTCTTGAGCATTTGATCTTCAAAACCTTGCGGCAACTTCAATTCGTACAAGCCAAACATGGCGCAAGCCAGCAACACAAAAAGCACGGCGGTGCTGCCTAAGACCCAAGGGTTTTGCAATGCCACGCTCAGTAAATTGCCAGTTAGTCCAGCCGCAACGCCTGCTACGGCATAACTTAAGGCCATGCCTAAAACGTAGGCCAGCGATAAGCCAAACCCGTGCCATTTAGACGGCGTATTGTTTAAGCTGTGCTGGCCGACAATAATGCTCGATAAAATTGGAATCATGGGCAATACGCAAGGCGTCATGGATAGCAGCAGGCCGGCAAGAAAAAACCCACCTACCGCTAACCACACGTTGCCAGATTGTAATAAACGGGTGCTGCTGTCGGTGTCGTTATCCATGCTTACCGGTGTTGCTGGTGCAGCCTTGTCTAAATTGACGGTGAGTGTGTTTTTAATCGGGGCGTAGCACAAACCTTGTTCGCTGCAGCCTTGGTAACTGGCAAGCAAGCTAGTGTTTAGACTGGCTGCACTGAGTTTGATAGCAAGCGTGAAATCACGGTGATACACTGCTTGTGTGCCAAAGTTAGCGTCTTCTTTTATCTCCCCAGCAGGCAGCTTGATGTCAGAAATTTTTATTTGGCTAGGCGATAGCACGCTGAATTTGATGCGATCCCGGTATAAATAATGGCCAGGGGCAATGCTAAAATGGGCCTCTATGGTCTGTGCGTCTATGGCCTTTAGTTGTAGCTTAAAGGCTTCTTCAGGCTTTAACACAGCGCTGCTGTCGGTGCTAAATAAATTGGCCAATCCGCTGCTATTGGCTGCGTGTAGCGGGTTAAAAACCCCGCTTACAAAAAACAGCGCCGCCAGCAAAGCGATGCTGCGGTTAAATAAGCGTGGTAACAATAAATTTTTCACGTAGCTGCGATCCATGGATAATAGTTTAGCAAATGGCGTGCTGGTATCTTGTAATTATAGAATACTGGCACCACAAAAGACCAAGTAAGTAATATAAAGCCTAGCGTTTGATAGGCTGTGTTTGTTATACGTTCAATTGTTTAGGATACTAAAAACTCATGCGCCCACTTCTTTTCCTGACCATACTGGCTTTTCCAGTGGCTGAAATTTGGCTTTTAATTGACTTGGCTCAGCAATACGGCGGCTGGCTAATCGTCTATTTAGTCCTTATAGCTTTACTTGGATTGCAGCTGATACGCGATGAAAAACAGTTGTTTTCTGGGCGCCTGATGCAAAATTTAGCCGCTGGTGGCAACCCAATTAAAGCCATGTTTGGCAGTGCACGCAATATTATTGCCGGCGTACTGCTCATCATTCCTGGCATCATGACCGACATTATGGCGGCATTGTTATTATTAATACCCATTAAAGCAAACACACAAACAGCGACCAACCATCACGCAAACGCAGCCAATGACGACGTGATAGAAGGTGAATTTCATAGAGAAGAATAAGCATGACTTACCAAATCACCATACCGTCTAGCGGCCATCATTACAGCGCAAAGGCATCAGACAGCCTACTCGAATCGGCCATCGCCGCGGGTGTTAACTTGCCTTACGGTTGCCGCAATGGCAGTTGCGGCAGCTGCAAAGGCGACATCCTCAGCGGCTCTGTGGATTACGGTGATTACGCAGCCAGCGCCTTAAGTGAGGCAGAAAAAGCGGCCGGCAAGGCTTTGTTTTGCTGTGCCAGGCCCTTGTCTGACTTGAGCATTGCTTGCCGTGAAATAAGTGTAGACGTGATTCCGCCACGCATATTGCCAGCCCGGGTGGAGCGAAAAGAACAGCTAGCGCCGGACGTGATGGCCTTATTTTTAAAATTGCCCAGTGGTGAACAATTAAAATTCATGGCCGGCCAATACTTAGAAATTTTGTTAAAAGACGGCAAGCGACGGGCTTTTTCACTGGCCAACGCTCCGCATGCCAACACCCTGCTGGAGTTGCATTTGCGTTTGATCCCCGGTGGGCAATTTACCGAATACGTCTTTAATGAAATGCCGGACAAAGCCATCTTGCGACTAGAAGCCCCATTTGGCAGTTTCTTTTTACGTGAAGATACAACTAAACCCATCATCATGGTGGCCGGTGGCACAGGCTTTGCGCCGATCAAGGGCATGATAGAACATATGTTGCATAACAACATCAAGCGCCCCGTGAGCTTGTATTGGGGCGCTCATGCGCGGCAGGATTTGTACATGACAGCATTGGCCGAAGCTTGGGCGGCTGAGCACCCACACATACAATACATCCCGGTGTTATCCGACCCATTAGAGACTGATCAATGGCAAGGCCGCACCGGCTTTGTTCATCAAGCCGTGCTCGATGACTTTGCACAAACTGGCTTGGCTGAGCACGAGGTGTATTGTTGCGGTGCACCAGCGATGGTGGCGGTAGCGCATGCCGACTTTGTCGCCGCCGGTTTAAGCGACGAGGCCTTTTTCTCCGATGCCTTCAATTATGCCAAACCGCTGCCACAGTCAGCAGCATAAATCGGCTGGCTGAGGGCAGCCAAATCTAGCGTTAAGCCTACCTTAAGAAAGCCCTACTATTATTTGCTCACACCCTAAATTAGAGGAGCAAATAATGGAAAAAATCACCTACCAAAGACAGAAAGTTTACGATCCGGCATTGCGCCTGATTCACCTTTGGAATGGCTTGGCCATTCTATTTCTCATGACAACGGTTTGGCTGTCCGACCTGTTTGACAAGGGGGCGAGTGAAACCGCTTTGTGGCAACTGCACATCTACCTTGGTTATGCCTTGGTGCTGGGCATCGTGTCGCGCATAGCCTGGGGATTGGTTGGCCCGCGCCATGCTCGATTTTCAGACATGTGGCACCCAGCTGCATGGTGGCAGGCTATTCGCCATGTTGATTTCACTAGCAAACCGCGGTTTGGCCACCACACCTTAGCCAGTGCCGCCTATTTGCTGGTTTACCTATTGTTGATCGTGATGGCCGTCACCGGTTTAGGCCTGGCCGCCATAGAGCAAAGCATGGGGCCATTTAATGCTTGGTTTGGTGACATGGCTTGGCTGGAAGACAGCTTTGAAGAGCCGCACGAGCTTATTTATTATTTCTTGATGGGCTTTGTGCTGGTGCATATTGCAGCATTAATTTGGCATGAACACAAAGATAAAACCCCGCTAGCGCAATCCATGGTGACCGGTTACCAATACGAAGTGGATGGCAACAGCCTAACTTCAGGAGACGATCATGCGTAGCGCTTATTTGATATTGGCTTTGCTGTTAAGCAATCTAGCCTACGCCGCCACGCCATCGGCTTTGCTTAAACAGTACGAGCAGCAGGCCAAACAGGAGAACGCAGCTTTCGTCGGGTTTTCTGCCGACAAAGGTGAGCGTTTTTTTCATGCCGAGCGCCTGCACAGTGATGGTAAAAAAGTCAGTTGTGCCACCTGCCATACGGCTGATCCGCGCAATCCAGGAAAGACCCGAGCCAACAAAGTGATAGACCCCATGGCGGTCAATGTGAATCCGCAGCGCTTTAGCGATGAAGCCAAAGTGGAAAAGTGGTTTGGGCGCAATTGCAAAGACGTGCTGGAGCGCCATTGCACGGCACAAGAAAAAGGCGATTTTATTAGCTATTTATTAAGCATTAAATAAGGAGTAAACCCATGAAAAAATGGCTGCAAATTTTAGTGTTAATGACCAGTATCACTGCTACCAGTGCACTATTGGCCAGTGGTGGATTCAGTGATGAGGGTGCAAGACAAATGCCGGCCGTGGCCAATGCTAAATGGCAAGCAGAGTGCAGTGGTTGCCACATGTTGTATCACCCTGGCTTATTGCCGGAGCGGTCGTGGCATAAAATGATGACCGGATTGGATAAACATTTTGGCGAAAATGCCAGTTTAGACCAGGCCAGCCGAGATGAGATAGCAAGCTTCCTTGCCTTAAACAGCGCGGATAAACAAGACAACCGCCGCTCAAGCCGGATCAATCAGTCTATCCCAGCCGGTGCCACTCCCCTACGCATTTCGGAAACCCGCTATTTCACCAGCAAGCACGATGAGATAGCCGCGAGTACATTTAAACGCAAGAGCATAGGCAGCGCAGCCAATTGCGTGGCCTGCCACCGGGCGGCAGAAAAAGGCGATTTTTCTGAGTCACAGATTCGGATTCCACGTTAATATAAGCGCATGAAAATCTTACTGGTAGAAGACGACGCCTTGCTAGGAGACGGCGTGCGGGCCGGCCTTAAACAAGCCGGCTTTGCCGTGGATTGGGCGCAGGATGGCCTGGCCGCCAAGGCAGCATTGGCTAGTGAGGACTACGCTTTGCTGGTGCTTGATCTTGGCTTGCCAAAATTGAGCGGCATGGAGTTGCTTAAATTGGTCCGTGCCAAGCGGGCAACGCTGCCAGTATTAATTCTCACTGCACGGGATACCGTGGCTGATCGGGTGGCGGGTTTGAATGCCGGTGCGGATGATTATTTGCTTAAACCGTTTGATTTAGACGAATTGATTGCGCGATTAAATGCATTATTGCGGCGCAGTGCTGGCCAGGTTGAGCTGACTTTGCAACACGGTGCCATCGCATTAACGCCGGCGACCCATCAGGTGCGATTAGCGGGCAAAGCGATCAGCCTATCCGCCCGCGAATTTTCCCTATTGCATGCGCTTTTATTGAACACGGGCCGCGTGCATAGCCGCGAGCAACTGGAGCAAACGCTATACGGGTGGGGTGAAGAGGTGGAGAGTAACTCCATTGAAGTGCACATCCACCACCTACGCAAGAAACTGGGCGCTGACCTTATCCGTACTCTACGCGGTGTGGGCTACGTCATCGATAAGGTCAATTAAATCCCATGCATTCCTTACGCTTACGACTCTTGGTATTGTTAAGTTTAGCCTTAGGTTTGGCTTGGTTGGCGGCAGCATGGTTTACCCATTTGGAGTCACGCGAGGAAATAAACCGACTGTTTGATGCGCAATTGTCCCAGTCGGCTCAAGTATTGCTAAGCACCACACGCCACGATTTGCAGGAACGCGATGAACACGATGAAGACGAAGTGGCGGTTCATGAATACCAACAAAAGGTGTTGTTTCAGATTTGGGATAAAAATAAGCTCTTACTAAGATCAGCCAACGCGCCGCTTTATCCGATCAGCAGTGCAACAAACGGTTACAGCACCACCCTATTAAGTGGGCAACCATGGCGTGTCCTCACGCGCTGGGATGCCCGTGAGGAATTCATGATACAAGTGGCTGAGCCCATGGCCAGTCGTGAAAACTTGGCACAACACATCAGCTATAAATTGCTGTTGCCCACCTTCATCGTTTTGCCGGTCTTGTTGTTGTTGCTGTACTTAGGCATAGGCGCAGGCTTAAGGCCATTGCAGACGCTTAAGAAAGAAATTCAACAGCGTACACCAGGCCATTTGGATGCGGTTGCCATGACCGGCGTGCCAGAAGAAGTGTCGCCTTTGGTGAGTGCATTAAACGATTTGTTTGTTCGGCTTGAACAAGCATTTAACAGCGAGCGTCGCTTCACTGCCGATGCGGCACACGAATTACGCACGCCCTTAGCGGCCCTTAAAATTCAAGCACAAGTGGCTTTAAAGGCTAGCGATGCCACGGAGCGGCAAACCGCCTTAGACAATGTATTGCGCGGGGTCGATAGGGCAGCGCGTTTAGTCGAGCAATTGCTTAGTTTGGCCCGGGTGGATCCAGAAACTGCCTCCGCCAGTTACCAAGCCCTTAATCTTCATGCGCTAGCAGCAAGTACGATACAAGACATGGCACAGATGGCGCATAGCAAACAGATAGCCCTGTCGCTGGAAGGCGAGTCGACTGCCTGGGTGCTGGGCGATGCCACGCAAATTAGCGTGTTGTTGCGTAATTTGTTGGACAATGCCATCCGTTATACGCCGTTGGCTGGGCGAGTGAGTGTGACCATACGGCAAGAGCGGGGTGTGGAATTGCAAATACGCGACAGCGGCCCTGGCATTTCTGCCGCAGAACGCGAGCAAGTATTGCAGCGCTTTTATCGTATTGCAGGCAGTGGCGAGGAAGGCAGTGGTTTGGGCTTCTCCATCGTGCAGCGTATCGCCGCTTTGCACCACGCCCAGTTAGTGCTGGCCGATAATGAGCAAGGCCAGGGCTTGTTAGTGAAAGTTATTTGGCCGGCCATGCCCGCCTAGTAGTAGGTAAAAAGTCGCTAGTTTAAGGCGGTGCAATTTAGCGTGATGGAGCGGAAATAAGCGTGCCCTTGCACTTTATTATCCAATTGTATTTGTGCTTTTTTGTGTGCCGTGTTGTTTTTAAAATGGCCATGCGCCAAATACACTTCCGCTTCAATTTTCCCCGCGATGTAATGAAAAACCACACGTTGCGGTTCGGCCAGCTCGGCAATGAGTGGCGCAAGTTGGCTTAATAAGGCTGCACGACCCGGCATGCGTAGCGCATTGCTGTCGTGTTCCAAATCATCTTCCGGATCAACGTGCACCAATACCTCTGACACCAACTGGTGACTTTTTAGCACGCGTTGGCGGGCATGCTCGGCGATGCTGTGGCCTTCTGAAACGCTAATTCTTGGGTCCACCAATATGTGCGCATCCACCAGTGCGCGGTGCGCCATGCGCCTTGTGCGTAGCTCATGCAAGCTGACCACGCCTGAGGTATCAATCAGAGTTTGCCTAATGCTGTCGACTTCCTCCACCGATAAGCCGGCATCGATTAATTCTTGAAAAGCGTCCCAAGCGAAGACGATGCCCATGCGCACAATCATAAAGCCAACCAGTATGGCGGCGATGGAGTCAGCATACATAAAGCCCAGTAGGTTGGCGCCTATGCCTACTGCCACCACCAGCGAGGAGGCCGCATCCGATCTGGCATGCCAGGCATTGGCAATCAGCATAGGCGAGCGTAGTTTTTCACCCACGCCCAGCATGTAGCGGAATAACAGTTCTTTGCACAACAAGGCGATGAGTGCCACCCATAAAGCCAAGGGCGAAACGGCTGGTAAGTGCTCTATGTTTTGCAGCTTAATGGCGGCCGTGACCATGATGGTGCCACCGGTGGCCACCAGTATGGCACCCAACACAAAAGACGCGGCTGTTTCCACCCGCCCGTGGCCATAAGGGTGGCCTTCGTCGGCGGGATTTTTGCTGTGGTGGCTGGCGACTAAAACTAAAAAATCACAGACCAGATCGGACAGTGAATGCATGCCATCGGCGATCAAACTTTGTGAATGGGCTAAAAAGCCAGCGCTTATTTGCGCTAGGGTTAACAAGCTGTTCACCGCTACGCTCACCCAAGTGGAGCGGTTAGCGAGGCTGTGCCGTTTAGGGTCGTCGTAAGAAATTTCTGAGGGTGTTTGCTCTGCCATGGCTAGGGGTTTCCTTTACTCAGTGTTGCCGTATGTTTGCTAGGCAGTCTAACATCGCCGCATCGCCAGGTGCTTGGGCAACCCATACCTTTAAGCCCATGCTTTTAGGTAATTCGGCAATTCTGGCGTGGTTCACGCACAGGCTAACATTTTTTAGCCAGGGCGCTTGACCGGCTAGCTGAATTAAATTGCGCATGGCTTCGCTGCTGGTCACCACCACGGCATCTAGCTCACCTTGTTGCCATTTTTGTTCGAGCAGCAGGGCATTTTTTTGTGGATTAAAGCGGCGATAGGATTCGGCAAATCTGACATGGGCACCGCGTGCTTTAAGCGTTTCAGCCAAGACCTCGCGTCCGCCCAGCCCACGAAAAATGACCATGTTTTTATTGGCCACTGTTTGCATGGGGGCTAAAGCCAATAAAGCTTCGGTGTCAAAGCGCGTTTGCGGGATTAATACTTCGCTTACGCCAAAGTGCTCAAGGTGTTGAGCGGTTTGTGGGCCTATGCCGGCAAATTGCAATTGCTTAGGTACTTGGCCAAAGCGCTCGATGACGCGTGGCATGGCATAGTCGACGGCATTGCTGCTGATAAAGATTGCCCAGTCGGCCAGTTCTAGCCCATCTATGGCCAAGTCGAAAGCGCTGTAATCGTCCAGTGCAGTGATGGCTAGCAGGGGATAGTCTATGGCCACGCCACCTTGCGTGGCGATGGCTAGGCACAAATCGGCCGCTTGTTCCGCCGGCCGGGTTACCGCTATGTGCAATCCTGTCAGTGCGTCATTGGCCATGGCGTAAGCACGGTGCTCGCTTATTTATGCCCGTCTAAAGCGGCAAGAATGCGATCAGCGCCTTTGGCGATTAATTGTGCGGCCAATTGTTTGCCTAAGGCATCCGCTTGATTTCTATTCGCCGTCGCTTGTTCTACCAACATTTGTTTGCCATCCACGCTGGCCACAAAGCCGGTGATGTGAATATCGTCGCCTTGGCAGGTAGCGTAGGCACCCAGCGGCACGGTGCAACTGCCAGCAAGCGCGCGACTCATGGCGCGTTCGGCTTCCACGCAGGCTTGCGTGTCGGCATGGTTAAGCGGGGCCAACACGGCGCGTAAGTCTGGCCTGTTCGTGCTGATTTCTATGCCCAAGGCACCTTGCCCGACCGCCGGTATGCTCAGCTCCGGGGCGATCACGCTGCGTATACGCGTTTGCAGGCCCAAACGGATTAAGCCGGCGGCAGCTAAAATAATAGCCGCGTATTGCCCTTCGTCCAGTTTGCGTAACCGTGTTTGTAAATTACCGCGTAAAGATTCAATTTTTAGATGGGGTAAGCGGGCTTGCAACTGACTTTGACGGCGCAGGCTGGAAGTACCCACCACGCTGCCTGCCGGTAGGTCTTCCAAGCAGGCAAAATCGTTGGAAACAAACGCATCTCTGGGGTCTTCACGCTCGCCGGTGGCTACCAACATAAAGCCATCCGGCAAATTCATGGGCACGTCTTTCATGCTGTGCACGGCCAAATCGGCACGGCCATCCGCTAAGGCGGTTTCCAACTCTTTGACAAACAAACCTTTGCCGCCGACTTGGGCTAAGGGCGTGTCTAAGATCTGATCGCCGGTGGTGGTCATGCCCAGTATCTCTACCGTGCTAGTGGGGTATAAGGCTTGCAAGCGGCTTTGTATATGCAATGCTTGCCACATGGCTAATGGACTTTCACGGCTAGCAATGACTAATTTTTTAGGCGGCGTAAGGTCAACGGAGGCAGTGTGGCTAAGCGTATTCATGGGCTAGGATCTTGCTAAAAATGTTTGTTTGGACGGCCATTTTAACACAAGCACAAGGGAGGGTTTTAGCTGGCTCGGATTAAGTGTTGTTGTCGACGGCTGACCACTACCGTGTCCGGTATGTTTTTCAAAATGGCCACCCAGTGTTTGTCAGCACCAGCGGTTTGATCAAGATCATCAGAGGCAGTCACGCAGCGTTTTTCATACGCCACTATGGCGGCTTTTGCCACCAAACAATTGCGATGCAAACGCAGAAACAGGTGGTCAAATTCCTGTGCCAACGCGTTCAACGACTCTTCCAATAAGTAGGTTTTTTCAGCGGTGCGCACGGTGGTGTATTTCAGTTCGGCGCGCAGATAAATGACCTCTTCAATGGGCACTAAGAGGATGCTACCACGCTCGCTAATGCACAAATGCTTGCGTTGCGGCTTAATGTTAGGATGATTTCTTAGCGCCCAGGCTTTTGTCATGGACGCTTGTAAGCGTTCCAAGCGTATCGGTTTTAATAAATAATCCACGGCTTGTATATCAAACGCTTGCATGGCATAGCGGTCAAATGCCGTGCTAAAAATAATCGCCGGTGGCTGCGGCATTTGTTGCATCAGCTGCGCCGCGTCTATGCCATTTTGTCCTGGCATGCTGATGTCTAGCAAGGCGATATCAGGCTGATGCAGTTCGCATAATGCGATGGCTTCTTGGCCATTTTTAGCTTCCGCTACCACCGTCACATTGGCCACCTCAGCTAACAATTCACGCAATCGGTTACGCGCGGGTGCCTCGTCATCGGCGATTAAGATTTTGATGGGAGTGTTCATGAGGTCGTGTTTATGAAGTTGTGTGCGGCAAAATAATGTGCACTTGGTATAAGCCGTTAGTCTGTCGACTTTGCAGTGAGGCTTCCAGATCAAAATGCAGGGCCAGCCGTTCTTGGGTATTTTTCAGTGCCATGTTGTTGCCAAGATGCCGGCTTTGACCAGTTTGGCAAGGATTGGCAATCAGTATATGCACTTCATTTTTGTTGCTGTGTATTTTTAGCTTGATCGTCCCGCCCTCCGCCATGGGTTCTATGCCGTGGTGTACGGCATTCTCTAGCAGCGGTTGCAATACCAAAGGCGGAATCAAGGCTTGGTCGGGCATGCCGTCTATCTGCCATTGCATGGTCAGCCTATCGCCCAAGCGTAATTTTTCTAAAGCCAAATATTGGCGGCATAAGGCTATTTCCTCTGCCAGCGTGACTAAGTCGCGGTTGTCTGCCATCAGCACGCGAAACAAATCGGCCATGTCTTCCAATGCGCTTTCGGCTTGCTTGGGCTGGCTGCGCATGAGCGATAACACGGCATTGATGCAGTTGAATAAAAAATGCGGTTGTATGCGCGCTTGCAACACTTGCAATCTGGCTTCAGCGATTGCCGGTGCATACGCGCGTTGCTGCAAATGAAAATAATACAGGGTAAAACCACTGAGCAAGCTGCTGAAAAAAACCGCACGGCTGGCGCTGGGTAATTGATCCGGCGCAAATGCCGGCGAGAGCAAGGCCAGCACGAAGATGCTTGCAAGACCGGTGAGGCCAAGCACGGCGATTAAGCCTATGCCATAGCTCAGTTTGCTTAAACCAGGGTAGCCAAGGTAGAGCAGCAATAAGCTAAACAGTAGCATGGGTTGCGCCGTGGCGGAGAGGCGGATTAATTGCCCATAGAAATCGCTTAGGCTGGCACTTAGTAAAACAGCGGCCAAGATAAGACTGAGATTGACGATGATTAAAATGCGTAAATTGACACCTAAATTACGCAAATTAAGCAAGCGATGAGGTTTTTTCATGGACGCTGCTCGCTTTAACGGGCATTTTAGCTTTTGTGTTTTGCATTATAATGACCGCAGTTATAATCAAGCCGTACAAGTGTATTATTAAACACTATTTAGATCGCCGGTTAATAAATATCTAACATTGGCTAAGCCGTAAATGAGAAATAAACGTGACCCAAAAAACAAGTGCATTGAATACTAAACATACCAGTTGGTCAGGACGGTTTAATGAGCCGGTGGCGGAGCTGGTAAAAAAATACACGGCCTCGATAGGTTTTGATTATCGATTGGCGGCGTTTGATATTCAAGGCTCAATTGCCCACGCGCAAATGTTGGCCGCGCAAAAAATTATTAGTTCGGCTGACCTTAAAGCGATAGAGCAAGGCTTGGCTGACATTGCACAAGAAATTGAAGCCGGTCAGTTTGAATGGTTGCTGGACTTAGAAGACGTCCATTTAAACATTGAAAAGCGGCTAACCGATAAAATTGGCGACGCAGGTAAGCGTTTACACACTGGCAGAAGCCGTAACGATCAAGTGGCTACCGATGTTCGGTTGTGGTTACGCGCCAGCACCGATCAAGTCAGTGCGGGCTTAAGAAAGCTGCAATTGAGTTTATTGGATTTGGCCGAAGCGCATTTTGACACGGTCATGCCTGGCTTCACCCATTTGCAAGTGGCGCAGCCGGTGACCTTGGGTCACCATTTAATGGCCTACGTGGAAATGCTCAGTCGCGATGCCCAGCGTTTCGCCGATTGCCGCCGTCGCATCAATCGCTTGCCTTTAGGTGCAGCCGCTTTAGCCGGCACCAGTTACCCCATAGACCGGGAGTTAGTGGCTAAGAAATTGGGCTTTAATGGCGTCTGTGAAAACTCCTTGGACGCCGTGTCTGACCGTGACTTTGCCATTGAATTTACCTTCGCGGCGTCCTTGGTCATGACGCATTTATCGCGTTTATCCGAAGAGCTTATTTTATGGAGCTCCCCGCGTTTTGCCTTTGTGGACATTGCCGACCGGTTTTGCACCGGCTCTTCCATCATGCCGCAAAAAAAGAACCCCGATGTACCGGAATTGGTGCGTGGTAAAACCGGTCGTGTGTACGGCCATTTAACGGCTTTGTTAACCTTAATGAAAGGCCAGCCGCTGGCCTACAATAAAGACAACCAAGAAGACAAAGAACCTTTGTTTGATACCGTGGATACGCTGTTGATCACGCTGGAAATTTATGCCGACATGATGCGTGGCATCAGCGTGAATAAAGACAATATGCGCCAAGCCGCCAGTGAAGGCTTTGCCACGGCCACCGACTTGGCTGATTACTTGGTTAAAAAAGGCATGCCGTTTAGGGATGCCCATGAAGTGGTGGCTTTGACGGTGCGTTACGCCGTGGATAAAAAAGTCGATTTAAGCGATCTGCCGCTCGCCACCATGCAGCAATTTTCTGCTTCCATCAGCGAGGATGTATACGCGGTATTAAGCTTGGAAGGCTCACTCAACAGCCGCAATCACATCGGTGGCACCGCCCCAGCTCAAGTTAAAGCCGCC
>JACCDV010336665.1_pt1 | contig 45017 bp, 41 predicted proteins | sample 7446131 | NCBI WGS metagenome assembly JACCDV01 (sample SAMN15323448, study PRJNA562643) | freshwater metagenome | isolation source: river surface water | place: USA:Blue River Watershed | collected 2017-08-17
ACCTCTTCTTTGAAAATTCCACTCGTACCAGAACCACCTTTGAATTGGCTGCCAAGCGTTTGTCAGCCGATGTGGTCAATCTAGATATACAAACATCATCGACGGCCAAGGGTGAGACTTTGCTCGACACCATTGATAACCTGGTGGCGATGCAAGCGGATATTTTTGTTGTGAGACACAAAACCACGGGTGCTGCGGTTGAAGTGGCGCAACACTTGCCGCCACATGTTCACGTGATCAATGCGGGTGATGGCACCAATCAGCATCCTACGCAAGGTTTACTTGATATGTACACCATGCGTCATTACAAGCAAGACTTCACCAAAATCAAAGTAGCCATCATTGGAGACATCGCTCATAGTCGTGTTGCTAAGTCGAATATTCATGCGCTAAATACTTTGGGTTGCAAAGATATTCGTGCAATTGGTCCGGAGAGTTTGCTTCCTAAAGACCTCAACATGATGGGCGTCAAAATTTTTAATAACATTGAAGAAGGTTTAAAAGACGTGGATGTGGTGATGACACTTAGAATTCAAAAAGAGCGTATGGAGGCAGGTCAAGTGCCAGAGGGTGATGCTTTCTTCAAGCAATGGGGTCTAACCAAAGAAAGGCTTCAATTAGCCAAGCCTGATGCGATTGTGATGCACCCGGGCCCGATGAATCGTGAGATAGAGATTGCCAGCGAAGTGGCGGATGGCCCTCAGGCGGTGATACTAAAGCAGGTGACATTTGGAATTGCTGTAAGAATGGCGGTGATGTCGATTGTTGTAAGCAATTAAATAAAAATTCTTAGAAATTTCAACTTGTTATAATTAGCATAATTAAACCAAGTTTTAAAGAATAATTAATATTAATGTTAAATCAGCATATTAAAAAAATTCCAGAAGAAATAACTCTTAAAGAAATTATTATTTTCTTTTTTGAGGCTAGAAAAATATTTCTTATATTTAGTATATTGGGCATATTATGTGGAGTAGTATTTGGTGTTAAGGTGCCAAAAATGTATCAGGCGCAAGCTTTAATTAAAATGGCGCAGATTGGTTCTTTAAAGGATAATTTAGATATTCAAGGTATTGATGTTGAAAATCCTGACTCCCTTATTGTTCGATTAAGATATCCAGGAACTTATTCACAGGAAATCATAGAAAAATGTAATCTACACCATGAATTTTCAAGTCCTGAACAACTGGCTGATTCTATAGTTGCCTCAACCTCAAAGGGGGCTCCTTCTATTGTTCAACTTAAGGTAAATTACAGAAGCAGAGATGGTGCAAAGATTTGCGCAGAGGCGATTTTTGAATTCATTCAAAATTCTCAGAATCAAATAATCGAGCCTTATCTTGAAGGGGCTAGGTTGAATTTAATTAATTATCAAGAAAGATTAAAAAGGGCTCAAGAACTGATTTCTAAAGCTGATCAGTATGGTGGTGCTGTAACAGCAGCTTATTTGTCAAGTCGAGAAGAGATAAGTTTGTTGAATCAAAAAATACTTAGTTTGAGTGCTTTTATTCAAAATAGCGAGTTTAGAAAATCAAAATTACTTGCTCCAGTTTATGTGAGTGATCCACCTGTTTTTCGTAAAATTATTAACAGTATAGTTGCGGGGCTTTTGGCGGGTGTTTTTTTTGCTTTTATTTTTACTCTTGCGCTTAAGTTATTTAGGTTTTACAAAGCTCTTTAGCGATTAAAGAGACTGAAATCTATATCCTTAGCAGGATGAATTTATTAAAAAATTAATCAAGCTATTGACTGGCTTGTTGGTAAATTTAATGGAATTGAAATTGGCGGTGACTCATAAATACATTAGTTGCTGTAAAATTTGGAGTGTCTTGCCATTTCATTGTTTAAAATCAAGTTAAATAGCTTTGAGCAATACTTGAGATTATGCATTAATGATTGGTATCTAACTATGACAAATGAATTACCTGAATAAGATTATTTATCTTCTAACCGATTCTGAGTATAAAAAAGCTCGGTATCTATTTGTCATGATTTTAATTACGGCATTGTTAGATATGATTGGAGTGGCTTCTATCATGCCATTCATGGCTGTTTTAGCCAACCCTCAGATTTTAGATACTAATATTATCTTAAACAAAATATTTAAGATTTTAAACTTTGAGACTAGTCAACAGTTTCTTTTTGTGCTCGGTGGAGTCGTTTTTGTTTTATTAATTTTTTCATTGACATTAAAAGCGCTTTCAACTTATATGCAACTTCGTTTTGCATTGCATCGTGAGTATAGTATTGGTAAGCGATTAATTGAAGGTTACTTGCATCAACCGTTTAGCTGGTTTTTAAATCATAACAGTGCCGAGTTAGGCAAGAAAATTTTATCTGAAACTCATGCGGTTGTTCATGGATGCATCATTCCAATGATGAATTTGATTGCTCAGGGCTCTGTAGCCCTGAGTTTATTGCTAATGCTTGTCTGGGTTGACCCATTTCTCTCTCTAAGTGTTGGCATTGTACTTGGCTTTGCATATGGCTTAATTTATAGATTTTCGAGGGATCACATATCGCACATTGGTAAGCAATGTGTGTTGGCAAATAAAGAGCGTTTTATTGCTGTAAATGAGGCTTTTGGCTCAGCCAAGGAACTTAAAGTGGGGGGCTTTGAGAAAGTTTATGTAAATCGCTTTGCAATCCCTGCACAAATTTATGCTGAGCATCAAGCTTCATCTCATGTTATGGGTCAATTACCACGTTTTGCTTTAGAAGCAGCTGCTTTTGGTGGAATATTATTAGTTTCGATGTATCTCTTGGCGCAGGATGGTAATTTTTCTACAGCATTACCAATAATTGCCGTGTACGTATTTGCAGGTTATAGACTTATGCCAGCGCTACAACAGGTCTATAGCTCTATAATGCACCTGCGATTTTCTTCGGCTGCTCTAGACTCCTTGTACAAAGACTTAGTATCTTTGAAACCTTTGGAGTTAAGCTTTGAGCAAACTCCCTTAGATTTAGAATCCTCTATAAGGCTTAATAATGTTTCCTATACTTACCCCAAACGGGATGGTCATACATTAAAGAATGTTAATTTATGTATTCCAGTAGGAAGTAGAGTGGGGTTTGTGGGAGTTACGGGCAGTGGTAAGTCTACTATTATTGACATTATTCTTGGTTTGCTTGAGCCTCAACAGGGAAGTCTTCAGATTGATGAGCATGTTATTACCAGGCACAATCATCGCTCTTGGCAGCGTTTAATTGGCTATGTTCCGCAACAAATTTACTTAGCTGATGATACTGTTGCTGCAAATATAGCATTTGGTGTTGATCAACAAAAAATTGATTTAAAGTCAGTTGAGCGTGCAGCAAAAATTGCAAATCTTCATGAGTTTGTAATTGATGATTTGCCTAATGGTTATCAAACTAAAATAGGAGAGCGTGGTATACGAATATCCGGAGGGCAACGTCAGCGAATTGGCATTGCTCGGGCTCTTTATCATTGGCCTAAAGTGTTAATTTTGGATGAGGCTACAAGTGCCTTGGATAATCTTACCGAATATGCTGTTATGGAAGCCGTGCAAAATTTTAAGCATGACATCACTATCATATTGGTTGCCCATCGCCTGAGTACAGTAAAGAAATGTGACACAATTTTCTTATTAGAAGAAGGTCAAATTAAGGCTTTCGGTACATATGATGAGCTAAGCTTCTCTAATCCAATATTTAAAAAAATGACAGGAACATTAATATGAAGGCGGTTATCCTTGCGGGAGGTCTTGGAACAAGGCTATCGGAAGAGACGGATACTAAGCCGAAGCCTATGGTTGAAATTGGCGGCAAGCCTATTCTTTGGCATATTATGAAAACTTATTCTGCCCATGGGGTAAATGATTTTATTATTTGTTGCGGTTACAAAGGCTATGTAATTAAAGAATATTTTGCCAATTATTTTCTTCATACATCAGATGTTACCTTTTCCATTAAAAATAATGAGATGCATGTTCATCAAAATAATTCTGAACCATGGACAGTTACTTTGGTGGATACTGGGGATGAAACGATGACTGGTGGGCGTTTAAAGCGTATTCGTGAGTATGTTAAAGATGAGAGCGCTTTTTGTTTTACCTATGGCGATGGCGTAGGTAATGTCAATATCTCGAAGTTAATTTTATTTCATTACGAACATGGGTTGCAAGCAACGCTTACTGCAACACGGCCGCCTGGACGTTATGGGGCGCTAAAGTTTAAATCTAATATCAATGTGGATAGTTTTCAAGAAAAGCCAGACGGAGATGGTAGTTGGATTAATGGCGGATTTTTTGTAATGCATCCTGATGTAATTAACAGAGTTCAAGGGGATCATTCAATTTGGGAAACTGATATCCTTCCTGATCTTGCAAAAGATGGTCAACTTGCCGCATTTAGACATGCAGGATTTTGGCAGCCTATGGATACGCTTCGTGAAAAAAACTACCTAAATGAATTATGGCGAATTGATGATGCTCCTTGGAAAGTTTGGTGACTAGTGGCCCAATATTTTTGCCTAACGGGGGTGAAGTGAAGAATAGTATTCTTGAAGAAGATTTGGCTTCAATAAACAAAGAGATTAATGCCAGGGGTGACTGGGCTGGGGCAACAATACTTATTACTGGCTGCGCTGGCTTTTTGGGATTTTATTTTATGCATTATTTTGCCCGCTATGGCACTGTTTTGGGGGTGAAAAAAGTTATAGGTTTGGATAGTTTTTTGTTGGGAAAGCCGTCATGGCTAGAATCTTTGAAGAGGGAGTATCCAGAGTTTATTGATCTACAAAAATTTGATATTTCAGTTGATAAGCTTGAAATGATTATGGGGGCAAATCAAGCGCGTTATGTAATTCATGGCGCATCAGTTGCTTCGCCTGTTTTTTATCGAAAATATCCCATTGAAACAATTGATGCGAATATATGGGGTCTCAGAAATATCCTAGAGTTTTATAAGGCAAGTTCAGAGATTAAAGGCCTATTATTTTTCTCGTCTAGTGAGATATATGGCGACCCTTATCAAAATTTTATACCTACAGATGAAGAATACCGTGGAAATGTTTCTTGTCATGGACCGAGAGCATGTTACGACGAATCAAAACGATTCGGTGAAACTCTGTGTTGGATATACGCAAAAAAATTTAGAATGCCAATTATTGTCGCGCGACCATTCAATAATTACGGACCAGGAATGAGCCCAGAAGATAAACGATTGCCCGCTGATTTTGCGAAACATATTATAGATGGCGATGATATGGTAATTTTTTCAGATGGAACTCCAACAAGGACATTTTGCTATGTTTCTGATGCTATTGCTGGCTATCTTATGTGCTTAACCTATGGTAAATACGATTATTTTAATATAGGAACTGATGGCCCGGAGGTGTCGGTGCGAGAGTTTGCGAAAATATTTCTGCGGCTTGGAGCCGATGTATTTGGGTATAAGGGTGTAATTAATTTTGATAAAAATATTGACCCGGAGTATATGATTGATAATCCGAATCGTAGATGCCCAGCGATAACAAAAGCACGCATAAAACTTGGCTACCATCCAAAAATTTCGGTTGCTGAAGGGGTGGCGAGATACCTTAAATTTTTGAAACAAGAATTGGCAAAATGAAGGTTTGTGTAGTAGGTACTGGCTATGTTGGATTAGTTTCTGGGGTGTGCCTTGCCGCAAAGGGGCATGAGGTAGTTTGCGTAGATTCAAATTCTGAAATAGTAGAAAAATTAAACGCTGGAATACCAACAATTTATGAAAAAAACCTCTCTGAGTTGCTTAAAGAAGTTATTAGTTTAGGTAAATTTCATGTTACACAGGATTTAAATGAAGCCTTAAAGGATGTTTCTCTAGTTATTGTTGCTGTGGGCACCCCTTCTGAAGATGGTGTGATTGATCTTAGTTATATTGAGCATGCAATCAAAGAAATTGGAGAGTACATATCAAAAATTGAACGCTTCATTGCTGTAGTTATAAAAAGTACCGTTATTCCAGGTACAACGGATAAATTTATTCGTGATGTTTTAGAAAAATATTCGGGGAAAAAAGTTGGGGCGTTTGGTTTGGGCATGAATCCTGAATTTCTTCGTGAGGGTGAAGCTATTTTCGATTTTATGAACCCAGACCGTATAGTGATGGGGTATGAAACATCAACAACACTTGATTTGTTAGAAGAACTCTATAGGCCTTGGGATGTTGATAAGGTTAGAGTTAATACCCGCACTGCTGAGTTAATAAAGTATACAAATAACTTTCTCCTTGCAACTCAGATATCCGCAATTAATGAAATTGCAAATTTTTCTGCGACATTAGGTGGTATAGACATAATGGATGTGGTTAATGGAGTGTATCTTGATAAACGATGGAATCCTAAAGTTAATAATTTAAGAGTTGACCCAGAAATTCTCAAGTATCTGATCCCGGGCTGTGGTTTTGGGGGTTCTTGTTTCCCTAAGGATGTTCAAGCCCTCAGATCTCAAGGAGAAAGTTTGGGATTGCCCATGAAAATGATGAATGCTGTTCTTGATGTTAATGAGGCTCAACCACATCAAGTTACCAAAATTCTAGAAGCAGAAATATTGGACTTTTCAAAAAAATCAATCTTAATTTTAGGGCTGTCATTCAAGCCTGATACAGATGATGTACGTGAATCACCGGCTCTAAAAATAACTAAAGATTTAATTAAAAAAAATGCAAATTTATTTGCACATGATCCCGTTGCGATAAATAACTTTAAGATGTCTGTTGGCCTTGAAGCCTCTAAAATTAAATTTGTTGATGATTGGCGAGGCTTTATAAATCAAGTTGATATTGTTGTATTGATTACTCCATGGATTGAATATAAAGAACTGTTTAATCTAACCCTTAATAATCAAATTATTTTTGATGCTAGACGCTTTTTGCCATACGATAAGGTTGCATATGGTTACTATCGGTCAATTGGGCTTGGGCGAAGATAAATGATATTTCATGAAACTGGGTTAAGTGGCAATTATTTAATAGATCTAGATACTAAAGTTGATGAAAGAGGTTTTTTTGCACGTTTTTTTTGTGCAAACGAATTTTCTAGTAGGGGGCTCAATATAAATTGGGTGCAAGTTAATACTTCTTTAAGCGAGAATATAGGAACTCTGCGCGGATTACATTTTCAGTCCTACCCTTCTGCAGAGGTCAAGTTGATTCGATGTATAAGAGGCGAAATTTGGGATGTTGTAGTTGATTTGAGGAAAAATTCAAATACTTTTGGAATGTGGTTTGGCGACTACTTGTCTGAGGAAAACCGTACCATGATGTATGTTCCCGAAGGTTTTGCGCATGGTTTTATTTCAACTAGACCAAACTCCGAGATTATTTATTTGGTATCGGATTTTTATAGCGCAACCTCTGAGAAAATCCTATTGTGGAATGATTCAGATGTTGGAATAAATTGGCCAATACAACCAGTAATTATTTCTAATAAAGATGTTGCAGGGAATTCACTAAAAGATCTGATGTAGATTGATTTTAAAAATTTATGAATAAAAGGATTTTAATTACGGGAGCTACTGGCTTCGTTGGTCGGCAAATTTTACGTTGTTTGCTTGCCGAGGGTGCTGCCGTCCGTCTCATTGTTAGAGCTGGTAAGGAAGAGATTTTTCTAAATATGACTGGCGATATAGAGATTGTTACAACTTGTGACATGTTTTCTGAAACAACTGAGTGGTGGAGAGAGAAGTGCTCGCAGATTAACTCAGTAGTTCATGTCGCTTGGCATGTAAATCCTGAGGATTATTTGAAGTCTTCAAAGAATTTGGATTGTTTGACTGGTTCAATTAATCTGGCTTTGGGTGCCGCCCAAGCTGGAATTAAGAAATTTATTGGAATTGGTACATGCTTTGAGTATGATTTGTCTTTTGGATTTCTTTCTGTTGATACGCCTCTAAGGCCTACTTCGCTTTATGGTGATGCCAAAGCTGCACTTTATTTCAGCTTATCTCATTGGCTGGGTGGTCAAGGAATTGATTTTGCTTGGTGTCGCCTTTTTTATCTTTATGGTGAGCGCGAGGACCCTCGTCGTTTAGTGTCATATTTGCGATCTAAATTAGAGGCTGGCGAATATGCTCAATTAACTAGTGGCAAACAAATACGTGATTTTTTAGATGTCGCTGATGCGGGTCAATTGATTTCTAAAGTTATTCTTGGGAAACAGGTTGGCCCAATAAATATCTGTTCGGGGATTCCAATTACCGTGAGGGGATTATCCGAGAAAATAGCAGATGAATATGGTCGGCGAGACCTTCTTCAATTTGGTGCTAAAGTTGATAATTTGATCGATCCAATTTGCGTTCTTGGAAAGCCAAATATTATTTGAGATTAGAGTAGTTATTTTGATTTATTTATTTTGTCTGGCGCGAAATGTAAGATTTAAGCTCATTGTTTTGAACTATTAAATTCACAATATATGCTGGGCTAATTAAATAGAATATTTCGTAGGGTATTTTATTGTAGGTTAAACAGTGATTCAATTTATTAATTTTAGGGACAAGAAATGACGGAATTTGAACATGAGGTTATGGAACGTATGTTGGGTAATAAAAAAAATTTAGCTTTACAAAAAGCTTCATTGGATTTTATGTTAGCTTCAACGTTACCTAAGTATTCATATAATTTTTTTTGGCTTGGTCGCCCCATTATTCAATACCCGCAAGATATGGTGGCAATTCAAGAGTTAATCTGGAAAATTAAACCTGACTTAATAATTGAGATGGGAATCGCTCATGGCGGGTCTTTAATTTTGAGTGCATCCATGTTGGCGATGTTAGATTATTGTGATGCTGTTGAGGATGGAGTGATGATTAATCCAAGGCAGCCACGACGTCGGGTCTTAGGAGTGGATATTGATATTCGCAAACATAATAAAGAGGCTATAGAAAGTCATCCGATGGCTAATCGAATAGAGATGATTCAGGGTTCCTCTATTGACCCTAAAGTCATTGCAAGTGTTCATGCGTTTGCACAACCCTATGATAAGGTGCTGATTTGTTTAGACTCCAACCATACGCATGAACATGTGCTTGCAGAGTTAGAGGCTTATACTCCCTTGGTAAGTATAGGTAGTTATTGTGTTGTATTTGATACTTATATAGACGACATACCATGTGATATGTTTCCTGATCGACCATGGGGACCAGGAGATAATCCTAAGACAGCTGTTCTTGAGTATCTTAGAACTCATTCTGAGTTTGAGGTAGATCGAGATATGGATAGTAAACTGCTTATAAGTGTCTCCCCCAGCGGCTATTTGAAAAGAATTGCCTAGAAAAAATATAAATAATTTATGTTTGCGTTAATTATGTGAAGGTATTAAAGGTGTCTGCAGAGTTTATTTATGATTAATTTAAGTAAATTAGCTTTGGTAATGCCAACATATAATCGACAAGATTATGCTCTCAGAGCGATTCATTATTGGGCTGGTTTTGACGTAAATTTGTATGTCCTGGATGGTTCTTTAAATCCTATTGATCCAGCTCTAATGAATATTGATGATTCCTCAATAAAATATATACATATGCCTATTGGGCTAGCCAAGAGATTGGGTAAAGTTGTAGATTTGATTGACGAACCTTACATCTCGTGGGTGTGTGATGATGAATTTTTTTTACCTACAGCGTTATCTAACTGCATTAATTTCTTAGAAAAAAATTTAGATTATGCCGCTTGTACTGGACGTTGTTTGGCATTTGAGCCTTATATCGGCGATCAGATTTTTGGCCATGATCAATATCCAAAGTTGGCAGACTATGACATGATTGATGAAGACCCTCTGATTAGGGTTGTTTCCCATATGAAAAACTACACCCCTAGTATTTTATATGCAGTCCAGCGCGCACAATCTTGGAAGGTGGCACATAGGGCATATGCTCAGGCGGAATTTGCAATTTTTGCGCAGGCAGAATTACAAGTTGAGTTGGTTGGAAGTTTTGCTGGAAAAACAAAAGTGCTACAAGAATTAATGTGGTTAAGATCTATGGAAGCTTTACCAATCCGTGGAACTGAACCTAGCCTGGATGAGAGAAGTGATTTTTCAAGATTTTGGTCTAGTGCAAATGATGTAGAAAGAAAGTATTTTATAGATATTATTGCAAATGCATATAAGCAGGTAAATACAATATATCTCGGAGATTACACGAATGCTGCATATATGACTACCGCGGCTTACCTAACTTACATTAATGGTTTTCGCAAAAGTAAAAGTATTCCATACAAAATTATCACTTTACTGTTGCCAAATTTTGTTAAGGGATTGGTTAGAGAAAAATTACGTGCTTTGAGAAAAATTATTAGAACGAGATTACCAAAAAAAATTATCAACCGTAAGCCAATAATTCTGGCGGCAAAAGAACTAGAAAGTACAAATGTGGCAGTTAATTTCAAGGAGCTTGAGAATGTTATTCGTACTGTAAAAACTTTTCATATGAAAAAAAATGGTTGATTTAAATATTGAATTATGTACAACATATTATTAGTTGGGGCTGGTCAACTTGGTTCTCGTTATCTTCAAGGGATAGCACAATCTAAGTCTGAGATAGCCTTAACAGTTGTTGATAAATCACAGAGTTCTCTAAGTCTTTCAAAGCATCGGTGGATAGAGCAATTACCTTCTATACATGTTAATTGGTGTAGTGATGTTCCAATTGATTTAAAGCAAGTTGAATTGGCGTTAGTTTTAACATCATCTTTTGGCCGAGCTAGCTTGATAGAAAAAATTTCCGATCTTATTGATGTACGTCACTGGGTCCTGGAAAAAGTATTAGCGCAATCATCTCGAGAAGTTGAGTCCATTCAAGTTTCCACAACAACTGCAGACGGGTGTTGGGTTAATACGCCCCGGCGTTTAATGTCATGGTATAAAAGGTTAAAAGATATTTTTTCGAGATATGGAATTCGTAAAATGTCATATATTGGATCAAATTGGGGTTTAGCATGTAACAGCATACATTACATTGATTTACTTTCCTGGTGGTCTGGTGAAGTTATTCAGTCAATTTCCACTGATAAATTAAAAAATGAATGGTTTGAAAGTAAACGACGTGGTTATTATGAGGTTATGGGTGAATTAACTGCTAAATTTTCTGGAGGGTTAACGCTGACACTTCGTTGTTTGCATCAACAAGATACACCATCTTTATTATTGATTGAACTTATAAATGGTGATGTTTGGAGTATTGATGAAAAAGCTGGTATTGCTGTGGGGCCGGATAGTCAATTGATCAAAGGAGAGCTTGAATTACAAAGTTCAATTACTTCTGAAATGGTTGATAAGATTCTTCAGTATGGTCAATGTGATTTACCATGTTTGGGGGATTCTGCTACCATGCATTCAACCTTTCTTGATGCAATGCTCTTGCATTGGAATCGCTCCCAAAACAAAAATGATAAATTTATCTCAATTACTTAAGCTTAATAATTTCTTATGTCTATATGGTTAGTTGGAGCAAGTTCTATTGCGCAGGACTATGCAAGGGTACTAATTGCTCTTGATAAGGCTTTTGATGTTATTGGTCGCGGGGAGTCCTCTGCGCTGGAGTTTGAAAAGAATATTAACCGTCCTGTCCGGCGCGGGGGGGTGAAAAAAAATATTAAAAATGGCATAGTTCCACAAATAGCTATAGTCGCGGTTGGAATAGATCAGTTAGCCACAGTTACAGAAGATCTTATTCAATCTGGCAGTAAACATATCCTTTTGGAAAAACCGGCTGGACTTGATCTTGAAGAGGTTAAGATGCTAAATAAACTAGCAAAAGAAAAAGGAGCTAATGTTTACGTTGCGTACAATAGAAGATTTTATCAATCTGTTAATGAGTTACGTAAGAAAATTATAGAGGATGGTGGCATCTTAAGTGTTCACTTTGAATTTACTGAGTGGGCTAATGTGGTTGAAGATTTGAGAAAAAATAAAAAGATAAAAGAACACTGGTTGCTTGCTAACTCAACTCATGTAATAGATCTTGCATTTCATTTATGTGGATTTCCTCTTGATTGGAAATGCTGGCAAGCTGGTGGTTTACCTTGGCATCCTGCATCAGCCCGATTTACAGGGGCTGGGATAACTAAAAATGGGGTATTGTTTTCATATTTTGCTGATTGGGAAGCTCCTGGTCGTTGGGGAGTTGAGTTAATGACTCGACGTAATCGTTTCATATTGAGGCCCATGGAGTCCTTGCAGGTTGTTAAAATTGGCAGCGTTTCCGTGGAGCCTTTAGATATCGAATATCAGCTAGATAAAGATTTTAAGCCTGGTATTTATTGCCAAACAAAAGCTTTTTTAAGTCAAGATTTCTCCTTGCTTTGCAATATATCGGAGCAACAAAAAAACATGGAAATTTACTACGATATGGCTGGTTATTGACTGGAGTTCATGATTTGAAGCATACCCATATTTGGTATATACAAAAATGAAGTGTATTGTCATTGGTAGTGGCTCTATTGGTCTGAGGCACTCAAAAAATCTTAATACTCTTGGAGTTAATGTCATAAATCTTTCTTGGCGTCGTTCTGGTCTTGATGGTGTATTGTCTTCAATTGATAGCTTTCAACCTGATGGCATTGTGATTGCAACCGCTACAGATATTCGTTTGATTCTAGTTAAGGTTTGTGCTGAACGTGATATCCCTGTCTACATTGAGAAGCCCCTTTCATTCCATGCGAGGGATGTGGATGCTATTTTTGAAGCGGCAGCCAGTATATCTAGCCGAAGTATGGTTGGGTTCATGATGCGCTATCACCCGATCTTTCAAGCAATAATTGATTTTAAAATGAATGATGTATTTCGATTTAATTTTGAGATCGGTTACGACGTTAACAAGTGGCGACAAAATTGGCGGTTCTCTCAAAGTTATGCTTCAAATGAATATGGTGGTGGTGTGCTTTTGGATTTATGCCATGAATTAGATATGGCATACACTTTGCTTCCTGGTTTGCATTTGGATTGTGTTCAGGCATTGGGCCATCTAGATTTTCCGGGGGTTGATATGGCTGCTCTATGCCATTTATCAACACCATCAGGGCATGGTACGGTAGCTATGGATTATTTGGCACCTAAATCAATTCGCCGTTTATCACTTAGTAATTTGACTACATGTTTAGATGCTGACTTTATAAAATCAACACTAACTGTAGATAATGGGCAGTCAATTCATACTCAAAATTTTCATTTTGATCGCAATCAAATGTTTTTGTTAGCTATACGTGATTTTTTAGATTTAATCAGAGGCGATTCTATTTCATCTGGTCTTCTAGAGTTACCGCGCATGGATAAAACTCGTGGTATATGTGACATGATTGCACATGGTTGGAATATACGTCAGTTTAATGGGACAACTAATAAAAGGTTTGAATGATTATTGGACATATTGGTGTTCGAAAAGGCTCTAAAGGAGTCCCTCGAAAAAATTTTAAAATGATTTGTGGGAAACCTCTGATTAGCTGGTCCTTTGAGCAATTATTGGATCATAATCAAATTGATGTTGTTGTTGTATCGACGGATGATCTTGAAATATATGAGTATGTTGTTTCTCGAGGTGCGCTTGCAATTGGATTGCGTCCTGACTACCTTGCAACTGATTATGCTGGTAAATGGGAGGTCTGGCAACATTCTCTTAGCGTTAGTGAGGCATTGGTTGGTCCCGCCACCGCTTTTTTAGATCTAGATGCAACTTCACCATTGCGGTTGCCTTCTGATATTTCAAATGCGCTTACGTTATTTTTTGAGCAGAAACCAGATATGGTTATGTCTTGTTGTGAAGCGCGCAAGAACCCATATTTTAATTTGCTTGAGTTAAATAAAGATGGATCATTACAAATATCAAAGCCGCTAAACTCTGGAATTGTTACTCGTCAATTGGCTCCAATTGTTTATGAGCACTCTGCTAGCACATATGTCGTTAATCCAGAGTATCTCAAAGTTGCAAAATCTTTATTTGAGGGGCGTGTAATCCCATACCTGATGGAGCCAGAACGATGCTTAGATATTGATACTTTATTTGATTTTAAACTTGTCGAATTTCTCTTAAATGAACGTCTTAAGGAGGTAAAAAATGATGTCGCAACTTAAGGGGCAAACTATTTTTATCACCGGATCTAGCGGGGTTCTGGGTTCTAAATATGTGGAGCGTATGCTTGAACAAGGGGCTCGAGTTATTGGTTCAGATTTGTTATGCAAGCGAGCCGAGTTATTAATTCATAGACACGAAGGAAATCCAAACTTTCGTTTTTATGATCTCGATGTAAGCAATGAGGATCAGTGTATTGAGATTTTTAAGAGAATTTTTAAGGACGGATGGGAGCCTAATGTTGTTTTAAATAATGCCGCCATAACTGGGGAGTTGTTAATGGGGGCTGGCAAGTCTTTCCCTGATTTTGCAAATACTTCTCTTGAGGATTTTGAGAAGACTTTGCGTACAAATTTAACAGGTGCATTTTTAATTGCTCGACAAATGGATCGTGATATTGTTGGCAAATTTCCAGTTAAATTAATTAATGTGGCTTCAATGTATGCTTTTAATGGGCCGCATCACTTAATTTATGAAGGTATGCCATTTAAAAACTTTTCAGCATATGGGGTTTCTAAAGCAGGAATTCATGGATTAACTGTTTGGTTGGCTAGTTATTGGGCTGCCCGAGGCGCAACTGTTAATACAATAGCGCCCGGTGCAGTTTTTAATAATCACTCTGAGGAATTTCAACGCCGCATTAGTGAATTAATTATGGTTCGAAGAATGTGTAATCCCGATGAGATTGCTGATGTTATGCTTTTTCTTGCTAGCTCTCAATCGACGTATATGACAGGACAATTAATTTGTGTGGATGGAGGATTTAGTGCATGGTAGTCATATACTATAAAAGCATGTAACCACCAACCCTTTAACATCTAACAATCATGAAATTAAAAAAATGAAACCTAAATTTTCGATATTGGGAAGAGATATTGGCTTAGATTATCCGCCAGTCGTGATTGCGGAGATTGGAATTAATCATGAAGGTAATTTGGATTTGGCAATACAAATGGTTGATGCAGCCATTAACTCTGGCGCAGAAATTATTAAACATCAGACGCACATTATTGAAGATGAGATGTCTAAAGAAGCTAAAAGCGTAGTGCCAGGAAATACAGATGTGTCAATATATGAGGTAATGAGGCGGTGCGCATTGAACGAATCTGAAGAGAAATCTTTGATGAATTATGTTATTCAAAAAGGGGCTATATTCATTAGTACCCCTTTTTCTCGTGCAGCAGCCAATCGTTTGATGCGTTTTAATATACCAGCTTACAAAATTGGCTCTGGAGAATGTAACAATTACCCCCTTGTGAGATATATTGCAAGTGCAGGAAAGCCAGTTATTTTAAGTACAGGTATGAACTCTATTTCCAGTATTCAACCTTCAGTTGAGATTTTGCGAAAAGCAGGAGTGCCGTTCGCACTTCTCCATTGCACAAATATTTATCCTACACCTCCGCAGCATGTTAGGCTCGGAGCGATGGTTGAGTTGCAAGATGCATTTCCTGATGCGATTGTAGGATTGTCTGATCATACAACCAATAATTATGCATGCTTAGGTGCGGTTGCATTAGGCGCATCTATTCTCGAACGTCATTTTACCGATAATATGCAAAGGCCTGGTCCAGACATTGTCTGCTCAATGGATCCAGTTGCTTTGAGCCATTTAATTGATGGCTCAAATACTATTTATCTTCAAAGGGGTGGAAAGAAAGAACCAATAGCTGCAGAGATGCCAACTATTGCATTCGCATTTGCATCAGTAGTTGTTATTAAAGATGTTGCCCCTGGAGAAGTGTTAACAGAAGATAATTTGTGGGTGCGTCGACCAGGTGGTGGAGATTTCCTTGCTTCTGATTATGATTCCTTGATTGGGCGTAAGGTAAAAAGGTTCGTTCCTAATGGATCTCGTTTGCACCATGACGATCTTTGGGAAAATTGATGATTACCATGCCTAATAAAAAAATTGTTTTTATCACTGGCACTAGAGCAGATTTTGGAAAGCTTAAATCTCTAATGTTATTGTTGGACGCCGATCTAAATTATGAAGTATATATTTTTGTAACTGGCATGCATATGCTTGAAAAATATGGGCATACACATTATGAAGTTGATAGAGCTGGATTAAAACGTATACATAAATTTTATAATCAAAATAATCTAGATCGCATGGACACTATTCTTGCTAAAACAATGTTAGGTTTTTCAGATTATATTAGAGAAATTCTCCCTGATATGATTGTTGTTCATGGTGATAGGGTGGAGGCCTTAGCTGCAGCAATTGTTGGGGGGCTTGCTAACATTAGAACAGCTCATATAGAAGGGGGGGAAATTTCCGGAACAATTGATGAGCATATACGGCACGCAATTACAAAGTTTGCAAATATTCATTTCATTGCTAACATGGACGCAAAGCGTCGCCTCTTGCAATTGGGGGAGGAAGAAGATTCAATTCACATTATTGGCTCCCCGGATATTGATGTGATGGATTCCCAGAGTCTGCCTGATATAAATGAAGTTAGAGGTCATTACAATATTAACTTTGAAAGTTACTCAATAGTATTATTTCACCCTGTAACATCAGAAGTTGATAGATTAAGTTTGCAGGTCAGAATTCTTGTGGATGCTTTAATTAAAAGTAAAAAAAACTATATTGTTATTTACCCCAATAATGATCACGGAAGTCATATTATATTCGATGAGTATAAGCGTTTAGAAAATTTCGAAAATTTTCGACTAATCCCATCAATGCGTTTTGAGTTTTTTTTGGTAGCACTACAAAATGCTAGATGTATCATAGGAAATTCAAGCGCTGGTATTAGAGAGGCTCCCCATTATGGTGTGCCTTCAATAAATATTGGTAGTAGACAGTTTAAAAGGGCAACATGCGAAACTATAACAAATGTAGATTTTGATGAAGAAGAGTTGATTAAAAATATTAATATTGCTACTCAATTAAATAAAAGAGTTGCTTTTAAAATGTTTGGCACCGGAAACAGTGCTTCAAAATTCCATGAAATTCTTAAGCAATCGTTGACATGGGACTCAAAACTACAAAAACATTTTAATGATCACGTTAAGCCACAGAGTTAGTATTGTAATAGCTCGAAAAATCTCGCTGGCACAGATTTTGGATTGAACTTAAGTTAAATGCTTCTTAATTAAAGCTAATAATTAAGCTTTAATATTTTCTATAAAGGTTAAAAATTGAAATGAATTCAAAAGACATAATAAGAAGTCTGCTTAGAAGGTTTAATTTGGAGTTAAGAAAAAAAACATCTTTCGATGCTTTACTGGGTAATACAATTCAAATTGATGTTTGGAAAAATGATCTTGCATTTACATTAGAATTCGGACCAAAAATTGGAATTGATTTTTTGAGATTGATGGAGTTGTCAAAATCCCAATCGCGGCAAGATATTTTTGCTTTATACGAATTAGGTTTTAAGAGGAATGGATTTTTTGTAGAGTTTGGAGCTACAGATGGAGTTACACTTTCAAATACATATTTACTAGAAAAGGAGTTTGGGTACAAAGGTATTCTTGCAGAACCAAATCCAAAGCAGCGAAAAAAAATATTAACAGATAGAAGTGCTTCCTTTGAGAAAGATTGTGTTTGGGCTAAAACTGGGGTGCGTATGGAATTTGTGGATTTTCATGATTTATCTGGGCTTCATGAAGTTGCTCATTACGACAGACATTCTTCTGCTAAAAGAAATAAGCAAACTTTTTGGGTTAATACAATATCATTAACCGATATGCTTGATAAGCATAAGGCGCCTTCATTAATTGATTATCTTTCTATTGATGTTGAGGGTGCTGAGTATGAAATTTTATCAAGCCATGATTTTTCAAAATATAATTTTTCAGTTATTAGTGTTGAGCATAATTTTACTTCTCAACGAAATTTGATTTATGATCTTCTTAGCTCCAAAGGCTATAAGCGAAAATACGAGAAATTCTCACTTCAAGATGATTGGTATGTTTTTGGTTAATTTTAATTAACTTTTGGTCACCACGTGGGGTTGTTATTAATACTATAGTTAATTAACTCCAAAAAATATGTCAAAAGATAAAATTGCATTTGTAATCACAAAACCACTTCAATTAATGGTGGCTTTATGTTTGATAAAAAATAAGTTAAGTGACAGTTCCAATATAACTATATATGTAACAAACTCTTTTTCAGATGCAAAGCTGGTAACTTTAAGAGCGTCGGGTATTTTCGATGGCAATATGGTTTTCGAGTTTTTAGAGGATAAAAATTCTTTTTACTATAAGGTAATAAAAAATAAGTATAGTCAAGTATTCCTCGATAGTGATGTTGGATTTCAAACTTTCATTCATCTTATTATATTAAAAATATTTAACCCATTTTTGAAAGTAAATATTTACGAAGAGGGCTATGGAACATACTCAAGAAATTTATATACAGGTTTAAAAAAATGCTTGTTAAATTTTTTATTTATTAATACCTCTTACGGAAAAAATTTTATAACTTACAAAGTTTATCTTTTTAATCCAGATAAATATATTAATGAAATTGGTGGGAGTAACAAGATAATTAAAATTAACTCAACTATCTGGAGTTTTATAGAAGAAAACCATGAGTATTTAGATTTCATATTTAATACCATCAAAGTAAATAATTTAAGAGTTAAAAGCAATACATGTTGCGTATATCTCACATCTTGGCATATTGATAAAAGCTTTATCAATAGATTCAGTAAAATTGATTGTGACTTATATATTAAGCCGCATCCGCATATTGATAAAAAAATTAATTTTGAAGGTTTATTCGTATTAAATGGATCTACTCCGTTTGAATTAATTATTTTTAAGCTCTTGGATGTATACGAAACAATTAGAGTTTATGATCATGGTAGTGCTGCACGTCTTTATGTTGAAAATCCTCGAGTTGAATTCTATTCAATTGAATGAGATGGTTTCAAAAAATTTTTTGTGACGAAGCTTAATAGTAATTTCAGTTATATTTTATAATAGACTATCTTTTTATTTATCTGAAGATAATTTAATTTTTGCTACTGTTATTGTTGAAAGAAAATTCATATTGAAAAGGGATATAAAGAAAGTTGTTATTTTCAGAACAGGCTCTCTTGGGGATACATTAGTTGCAATTCCATCTCTACGACTAATTTCAAAGGTATACCCAGAAAGTCAAAGACAAATGTTAACAAATTTACCTGTAACTAATTCTGGAAAAATAACACCAATTTCAGAAGTTTTAGATGCCTGCCAGTTAGTTGATTCATATATAGAATACCCAACGAAAATACAAAAAATTTCTGAAAGTGTTGCTTTAATTAGGCAGCTTAGAGAAATCAGACCTGACGTTCTCATTTATTTAATGCCTTCAAGAACTAAGTTTCAATTATTCAGGGATTGGATATTTTTTAAACTTTGTGGAATAACTAATATAGTTGGACTTAAGTTTAATGGCGATTATCAAAAGCGTCCGTTTAACCCTGAAACTGGAAAATGGTTGTCTGAGGCCCAACGTCTTGTTAATTTGCTTGATGATATTGGAGAAATAGATCTTACGCTTAGAGATTCCTATTCCCTTGTGCTTTCAGAAAGTAGCATTAATAAAGCTGATATAGAATTAGGCAAATTATCAGAAAACCATTTTTTTGTTTTTTCTGTTGGGACAAAAGTTGATGCAAATGATTGGGGTGAGAATAATTGGATTATCCTTGCACAAGAATTATCTAATCAGTTTTCTAAATATACTCTTGTGCTTATTGGATCAATTGATGAATATGAAAAAAGTGCTAGGATTGCAAAATCTTGGAAGGGTCAAGTATTAAATCTTTGTGGAGAGTTAACGCCTCAATCTAGTGCAGCGGTTCTTAAGCGTGCAGCATTATTTTTTGGGCATAATAGTGGTCCATTGCATTTAGCAGCCTCAGTCGGAACCCCATTAATAGGTATTTTTTCTGGATCTACAAGGCCAGGTGAATGGTTTCCACTTGGTGGAGAAAAAAGCGCCGTAATCTATCACCAAACAGAATGCTTTGGATGTGGCTTGCAAAGTTGTCAAATAATGCAGAAAAAGTGTATTCAAACAATTACTGTTCACGAGGTTATTGATGTTGCACGCCGTATATTAAAAATTAAATGATAGAGTGAGTTCAAAATTTTAAATTACTGCAACTTTTTATTAAATTGATAATAAATATTAAAATATTCTAAAAGTCTAAATGTTTTGAAAACTTCAAAAATAATTTTTTTATTATTGCTCCCATTTTTATTTGGGTATTCATTTATATTGGCATCAAGTTATACGGGTGGAGATCAACTCGTATATCGCGCTTTATACCAAGAGCTTTCAGAGACTGATTTCATGGATGTTCTGAAAACATCAGTTAAGCATGTGGTGGCTGCAGATTGGGTATCTTTTTATATTTTATGGGGTGGGGCTTTTATTGGGTTTGACAAAGATATTTTTATAGCCTGTTCCAATTTATTACTTTTAAGTTTTTTAATTGCTTTTTTAAGAAAATATGAAGTTGGTTATGGATTAATTCTTTTATTTCTATTCAATTATTATATAATTGTCTTAATGACTAGTGCCGAACGACTTAAATTCGCAATTATTTTTTTATTATTATCTGAGTTAATAAATAATAAAAAAATTAAAATCATAATGCACGCATTATCTATTTTTTCTCATATGCAAATGCTGATTATTTATGGTGCTATTTTTTTTGGGAACTTTTTTTCAAAATCAATAATTTTATTGTATAAAAATGGAGTTCCAAAAGGAGAGTTTATAAAACTAATTTTGATTGTTATGTTGTTGAGTATTTTTGTAATTTTACAGTATGAAGGTCTTGCCTCAAAGATAAACTCATATCTTGAGGAAAGTGGGGGATTTATTGAACTTGGCCAAATAAGTTTGATAATAATTATCGGATTATTTTATTTAAAAAATAAATTATTATATTTGTCAACTATGGCGCCGTTAATATGTATGATTTATTTGATTGGTGGTCAGCGAATTAATATGATTGCCTACATGATATTTTTATATTATTTCTTGGTTGAAAAAAAACAAAATAACATTTTCTTTAGCGCGATAATTTTTTATTTCTTTTTAAAGAGTTTCCCTTTTATTTTTAATATTTTTAAATATGGGAATGGTTATCATTGAGAACGCAAGAGATGTCTAAGATATTAGTCTTTACAAATCACTTTCTGCCAGGCTTTAAGGGAGGTGGCCCTATTAGGACTATTGCAAATATGATTAATGCTTTGGGTAATGAATTTAAATTTTATATAGTTACTCTAAATAGGGATTTGGGGGAGGAAAAACAGTATACAAATATATTATCTGATACATGGCAGAATATTGGTGCTTCCAAAGTTTACTATGCTTCAGAAAGCAGTTTGTTATTAAAGATTTGGCGTATTATTCGCGATTTTGATGGAGGTGTGCTACATTTAAATAGTTTTTTTTCATTCCAATTTAGTATTGTTCCTATATTAATTACTTTTATAAGTAGACCAGATTTAGATATTGTTTTAGGACCTCGGGGAGAATTTTCTCCTGGAGCCCTACAACTTAAGCCGATTAAGAAAAAACTTTATATTTGGATTTCAAAGATATTTAGGATTTATCGGCATGTTACATGGCAGGCTTCTACTGAAATAGAGTTACTCGATATTCGTAATGTATTTGGTGCAGAAGCAAAAATTGTGATAGCTACTGACATAGCGAGTCATTTTGAGCCTATTCAAATAGGAGTCAGGGAGTCCGACAGTCCGTTAAAAGTGATATTTATTTCTCGAATATGCCCTATAAAAAATCTTATTGGGTGTATCCAAATATTAAAATATGTCAAATGCCCAGTAATTCTTAATGTTTACGGCCCTATTGAGGACTTTAATTACTGGCATTCCTGCCAAATTGCTGCTGAGCAACTTCCTGACCACATTAAATTTAGTTACGGAGGTGAGTTGCGTCCCGATCAAGTTGCAAGTTTATTTGTTCAACATGATTTATTTATTTTTCCTACATTGGGAGAGAATTTTGGCCATGTAATAGCTGAGGCTTTGTGTTGTGGCCTGCCTGTTTTAATTAACAATACAACTCCATGGCGTGGTTTGGCGGACAAAGATTTGGGATGGGATATTGCATTGGAATCCACTGATCTTTGGGTGGCTTGTATTGAGGCATGTTACTCTAAACCCATTATGGAATACAGTTTATGGCGACAGCAGATTCGAGCATGGGCACTAGAAAATATTGGAACCGAGGGTGACGTTGATCAAAGTCGGCAACTTTTTATGAATTTGAGGAAGTGAAATGAGTGTTGAATTTTCTGGGAAAAAACTTTTAATTACTGGTGGTACAGGTTCATTTGGAAACGCAGTTCTTGAACGGTTTCTTAATACAGATCTTCGTGAAATCCGTGTTTTCAGCCGTGATGAGAAGAAGCAGGATGATATTCGTAAAAAATATAACAATAGTAAAATAAAATTCTACATCGGTGACGTTCGTGATTATCATTCATTGATGAATGCCGTTAGAGGCGCAGATTTTATTTTTCATGCAGCTGCCCTTAAGCAAGTTCCATCTTGTGAGTTTCACCCACTTGAGGCAGTAAAGACTAATGTGCTCGGCACTGAAAACGTGTTGGAAGCGGCAATTAATTCTGGGGTTAGCCGTGTAGTTGTATTGAGTACTGATAAGGCTGTATACCCCATTAACGCTATGGGTATTAGTAAGGCGTTGATGGAAAAAGTTGCTGTAGCAAAGTCTCGAAGTTGTGGTAACACTGTTATTAATGTGACCCGTTATGGAAATGTAATGTTTTCGCGTGGTTCAGTAATTCCATTATTCACTCAGCAAATTTGTGCGGGACATCCGATTACTATTACTGATCCCGCAATGACTCGCTTTATGATGACGTTGGATGATGCTGTGGATTTAGTATTATTTGCTTTTGAGCATGGAAAAGCTGGTGAAATTTTTGTACAAAAGGCATCAGCTTGCTCCATTGAAATCCTCGCCACAGCTCTGACTGCTCTCTTAAAAGTCCCCCATCATCCAATCAATATTATTGGAACCCGTCATGGTGAAAAACTATTTGAGGTTTTATTAACTCGTGAAGAAATGGCGGCAGCTCAAGATTTGGGCAATTACTACTGCATACCACCAGATTTACGCGATCTAAATTACGATAAATTTATAAATCAAGGTGAGGTGAAGATTTCTGAGGCAGTTGAGTATAGCTCTCACAACACCAATCAACTAGATGTTCAAGCTGTGCAAAATTTATTGATGAATTTACGCTTTATGCAGGGCAAATTGGGTGTCGAGCAAGTTTCACTAGAGGAAAGATTTAGTGAGTAGGGATAAATATAGGATTCTGGTTACAGGTGCCGATGGATTCATTGGAAAAAATATTGTAGTTCGCTTGAGTGAGTTGCTAAATATAGTTGTAATTACTTTTGTGCGTGGTGATGAAATTGAACTGCTACCTAATCTTGTTGCTCAAGTTGATGCCGTAATCCATTTGGCAGGAGAAAATCGCCCGATAGAGGAGGTTGCTTATACGCACACGAATTGGGGTCTTACCTTAGCTTTGTGTAATGCTATTCAGCAAGAAATTAAGATGACTGGTCGTCAAATTCCGTTGATGCTGGCATCATCTATACAGGCAGAACTGAATAATGCCTACGGCCTAAGTAAGTTGGCAGCCGAGCAGGTTGTAAGGCAGTTATTTGAGTGTACAGCTAATCCGACCGTAATATTTCGACTTCCGAGTGTATTTGGTAAGTGGTGTAGGCCAAATTACAACTCTGTAGTTGCGACTTATTGCCATAATATAGCTCGAGGTTTGCCGATAATAGTAAGAGACCCATCTGTTAACTTACGTTTGGTTTATATAGATGATGTTGTGACCGCATTGCTAAATTGGCTCAAGTCACCCTACAAGGGATTGACGTTCGGTGAAATTAAACCTGAATACAACATCAGTATTGGGGATTTAGCAAAAAAAATTAAGTCTTTCGGCGATTGCAGGAAATCTTCTTTGCAAATAGAGAATGTGGGCACTGGTTTGTTGCGTGCTTTATATGCTACCTATGTCAGTTATCTTCCTAGTGAAGATTTTTCTTATGATGTGCCACAATTCGTGGACCAGCGTGGTGTTTTTGTGGAGATGCTAAAAACAAAGGAATCTGGTCAAGTAAGCTACTTTACAGCTCATCCTGGCATTACGCGTGGTGGACACTACCATCACACTAAGACTGAAAAATTTTTGGTTGTCAAAGGCGAAGCGCTATTTCGCTTTCGTCATTTGTTAACAAGTGAGATGTATGAATTAAGAGTTTCAGGAGAAAAATCAAAAATCATTGATACAGTACCAGGTTGGGTCCATGATATAACAAATGTTGGGGATCATGATTTGATAGTTATACTCTGGGCAAATGAAAATTTTGACCCAGATAATCCTGACACTTTAGTTGGTGAGGTTTGAGTAATATGAAAAAACTTAAGGTAATGTCGGTTGTGGGTACTCGCCCTGAGATTATTCGGTTGTCAAGAATTTTAGTCCTTCTCGACTTGTACTGCGATCACGTATTGGTTCACACTGGACAGAATTATGATTACGAACTCAATCAGATATTCTTTGATGATTTGGGTTTGCGTAAACCAGATTACTTTTTAAATAGTGCTGCAAATAGTAATGGAGTTGCGCACACTATTGGCAACATACTTGTTGGGGTAGATGGGGTTTTAGAGAGTGTCAAGCCAGAGTGTATATTAGTGCTGGGTGATACAAATAGTTGCTTGTCAGTTATATCAGCTAAGAGACGAAGGATTCCTATTTTTCACATGGAAGCTGGCAATCGTTGCTTTGATTTACGTGTGCCAGAGGAAATGAATCGGCGCATCATCGATCATGTGGCAGATGTTAATTTAACTTATAGCTCGATTGCTCGAGATTACCTTTTGCGTGAAGGATTGCCACCTGATCTTGTAATTAAAACTGGTAGTCCAATGAGTGAGGTTCTTCAACATTATATACCAAAAATATCTGCATCAAATGTCATGCAACGATTGGGTTTGGTTGCTGGTAAGTACTATTTGGTAAGCGCTCACCGTGAAGAGAATATTGAATCAGATATTAATTTTGCCAAGTTGGTTCAGGTCATTAATTTCATTGCCTCCACCTACGGGCTGCCTGTAGTGGTAAGTACTCATCCACGAACACAAAAGAAAATTGATGCCATGACTTTGAAGTTTCATCCTTTGGTACATTTAATGAAGCCATTGGGTTTTTTTGATTATAACAATCTACAAATTAATGCCAAGACAGTTTTGTCTGATAGTGGCACGATTAATGAAGAGGCTAGCATTCTTAATTTTCCCGCTTTAAATCTTAGAGAGGCACATGAACGCCCTGAGGGGATGGAGGAGGCGGTTGTAATGATGGTGGGACTTGAGTGTGATCGCGTGCAGCAGGGCTTAACTATCTTAGCTACTGAATTCGACATTGTCACCAAATCCAGTAGAAGCATTTGTGCAGTGTCTGACTACTCTGTTCCAAATGTAAGTGAGAAAGTTTTGAGAATCATTCACAGCTACACAGATTATGTAAATCGGGTAGTGTGGAAAAAATATTAAGTCATATTTTATTGAATTAAGAGCGAAATATTTTTTTATTTACTCTCAAAATGTCTATTTAAGGTTAAATTTGATTTTGAAAATATCACAGACAGAAAAATCTTGAATTTGTTTCTGCGTATGACCAATAAAAATATTTTTAAATGTTCAAAAGCAGCAATTATAAATCGAAGCTTTTGGCCGGAGAGTCCAATACCAGGTGCGGCTCTATTGGCTTTGGCTGAAGAGCTTTCTGAAGATTGCGATACTTTTGTTTTAACTCAGTCTAATGAGAACTTGATGGCGATTTGTAAGTCTCAAGGCAGGGCTAAAAATGTGAAAATTAGGGCATGCAATTTATTCACTAACTCAAGTAGTAAAATAATTTTTAGAATTTTTGAGGAATTTTATTTCGCATGTTGGGTGTTTATGAAGCTCTGCATCATTAGGCCAAACGTGATTTACGTGGCAACAGATCCACCTGTCATTGCACCTCTAATTGTGGCCGTTTACAGCAAAATATTTGGCGCCCAATATACTTATCATATTCAAGATATTCACCCTGAAGCTAGTAAAATTGTCTTTGATATACCATTTTGGATATTTGCAATGCTCCGCCGGTTGGACAATTTCACACTTAAAAATGCTGAGTCAATCGTAACTTTGACATCTGAAATGGCAAGATATATTAATGAAGAAAGAAGAATCCATGCTTCAATACAACTTTTAGAAAATGCTTCAGCTTATCCATCCTTTAGTCGTCAAAGAATAAAAAATTCAATCATCTTTTGTGGAAATGCCGGCAGAATGCAGGAGATGCCACTTATCATTTCTGCAATAAAACTATACCTAGACAGGGGGGGATTATTAAAGTTTACTTTTATCGGTGCTGGTCTGTATTCCAGTTTGATTTTTGAACTTTCGCAGAAATGGAAGAATGTTGTTTATTTGGGAGTCTTACCTTTAGAGGAAGCTATTGAGATTATAAGTGAGCATGAGTGGGGCTTGCTTCCCGTAAATAATGATGTGCTTAATTTTGCATTTCCAAGTAAATCTTCGGCGTATGTGGCTGCAGGTTGTAAGATTTTTGCTGTGTGTGAAAAAGGTAGCACTCTTGCTCAGTGGGTTGAGTTAAATAAAATAGGAGTTATTTCACCTCTTAATATCGAGGCTATTGTCAGTACTCTATTTCAAATAGAGTATGAAAAACTTGAATCTATTCAAGAGTTTGGTAATGGCGTCTCCACTGATTATTCTTTTAAAGTGTTTGCCTCTAAGCTTAAAAAAATAATCACAAATCAGTAATGTTTATTAATGATATTTTAGGGTTTCATGGTGAACAGTAAAATAACATACGATATTTTTTCGACTGTTGATTCTATAGTGAGGCTTTTGGATGAATTTGAAAATCCATCATCCTCATCACCTTATCAGCGCATTGAATATTTAAAATTAGCTATTCAAAACTATTTTCCGTATTCCATCCTTAGGTGTTCTAGACCAATTTTTATAAGATTTAATATAAATGGAATACCATCTGTAATAATGCCCCTTAGCAAATCCTTATTTTCAGAAAATTATTGTTTTTTTGGTGATCGCACTGGAGCTGGTTACCTTGATGTTATTTATAGGGGTGACCTATCGCCATCGCTCGCAAGAGCTTGTTTCGAATTACTGATAAAAGAGTTCCCTAATTCTTTTTTTTACTTTAATAGAATTAAAAAGAGTACTCAAACTTATTCGATATTATCTGAAATGGTGTCTTCAAGTGGGTCGGAAAAATGTGTCGCTGTTGCTATTGGAAGTGATTATAATTTTTATTATCAGTCATTAAGTTTAGGTGTGCGGCAGAATTTTAGAACTGCAAAAAATCGAATATTTAAACATTCAAAAAGATTATCAATCTTGCATTTAAATGGTAAGGAAGTCTCTAGTAGTATCCTTAATGCGATAGTTAGTTTGTATGTTAAGCGATTAGGGGGTAGATATAACGGTAGATTTCGATTTATCAATTCCTTATTCTTTAGGTTCTTTGATATTGGCTTTATTGCTATGAGAAATTTGGATTTTTCAAATGTTTATTTGATTTATTTAGATAATAAATTGGCTGGATTTATGTACTGTTTAGTAGACGGTGATGAATTAATAGTGCCAAGATTGGCAATTGATGATTCATTTTCGTTCTACAGCCCAGGGATATTATTAGTGATGTCGGCAATAAAAGGGTTATATTTTTCCGGAGCAATTAAAAATTTTGATTTAATGCATGGTCAAGAAAGTTATAAATTCAAGGTTGGGGGCAAGTTACATGAATGTTACTCATTCCAACTTGCTAAGAGCAATTTATTAAATTTGCGGCATGATGAAATCCACTCAAATTAATTTAGTGATTGCTAAGATTATTCCTGCATCTTAGTTTAAAAACACTTTGTTGTAAGTGCTATTTTTAATACTTGGATATTTTGGGGTGATAATGAAGAGACTTTTTGATTTGGTGATCGGATTAGCTATTCTTGTTACGCTTCTGCCTATCTTAATTGCCGTTGCATTGCTTGTATGGTTTAAACTGGGTTCGCCGATATTCTTCCGTCAAGTTCGTCCTGGTCTAAACGGAATTCCTTTTGTGATGATTAAGTTTCGAACTATGCATGACGCTCTTGATGAGCAAGGCAACCTCCTCCCGGATCATCTTCGATTAACTTCATTTGGGCGCTGGTTGCGAACAACTAGTTTTGATGAACTTCCTGAGTTATGGAACGTTATTAAAGGTGAAATGAGTATCGTTGGACCTCGCCCTCTACTGATTGAGTATCTTTCAATATATTCATATGAACAGGCTCGTCGCCATGAGGTTCGACCAGGTATAACTGGTTGGGCGCAAATTAATGGACGCAATTCAATTAAGTGGGAAGAAAAATTTGAACTTGATTTATGGTATGTCGACAATAGAAGCTTGTCGTTAGATATAAAAATCTTAATCATAACTATTTATAAAGTATTGTTCAAAAAAGATGTCAAGGCTGGTGGCAGTGAAGAAATAGAGTATTTCAATGGAAAAAATTAAACAACCAAGTTTTATTTTTGAAACAGTGATGGCCTCTCAAGATTGGCGGCGTCTTTTGAATAATTTCTCAAATTATGACTTTGTTCATACACACGATATCCATAAAGCTAGCCAGATAAATGGTGAGGGTGAACCTATATTATTTTCCGTTATGTCTTTTTCCGGAGAATGTGTTTTAGTATGGCCCGCTCTTAAGAGAGTAATTCCTGGTACAACATCATATGATCTTGGTTCTGTCTATGGATATGGCGGCCCCCTGATGTCAAGGAATCTCAGTTCAAATGAATCTATGGATGCATTTGAGTGCCTTTTTGATGGTATGGCAAAAGAGGGGTTTGTATCTTTATTTTCAAGAATGCATCCTTTATTTACCGACATATTGCCAAGCGAGGTAAAGGGAGATATTTTGGGGGATGTGGTGACGATTGATGTGGAAAAAAATACCCAAAATATATTGATGAACTACAGAATTAGTCATCGCTATGAAATAAAAAAATCAATTAAAAATGGTGTCGTGGCATTTGTTGAATATGGTTCTTCTGCTTTTAATGATTTTGTCAAAATTTATCATGAAGCTATGAGTGATCTTCGAGCAGCAGATTGCTATTTATTTACTTCTGAGTATTTTAATTTCTTAAAAAAATCTAAAGATTTTAATGCTTATGTCATTTATGCTGATTATGATGGAAATAAGATTTCGGCTGCAATATTTATCGTTACAAAAAATATCATGCATTATTTTTTAAGTGGTACCTTACCGAAGTTTAGAGATTTATCAGCTTCCAAGGTAATTATTTCTAAGGCCCACGAATTGGCAATTCATTTAGGGGTTACCCAAATTATCTTGGGTGGCGGAGTTGGTTGCAGACAGGATGCGTTGTTGGAGTTTAAAAAAGGTTTTTCCAAATCAACGGCACAATTTCGGATCTTTAAAAAGATATTAAATCCAACTTTATACAAGGAAATTTGTGATAAAAAAGGGGTGGTATCAACTAATTCAAATTTTTTTCCTGAATATAGATCTCCTGGAATCTGTACCGGTACGGCGTCTTGATTGAGGTAAAGTGTTCTTCTATAAATTAAAATGTTAAATACAGGATTTTCACCGTGGCCTAGTTTCACTAGCGAAGAAGCTAAAGCAGTTTCTGCTGTTTTACTTAGCAATAAGGTGAACTATTGGACTGGTAATGAATGCCGCGAATTTGAAAAAGAGTTTGCTGATTGGGTTGGTGTCGAATATGCAATTTCTCTAGCAAATGGTACCTTGGCGCTCGATGCAGCACTAAAAGCCATAGAAATTGGTTTGGGGGATGAGGTAATTGTTACCCCTCGAACCTACATAGCAAGTATTTCCTCTGTTGTAAATGCGGGTGCGATACCAGTTTTTGCAGATGTTGATCGTAATAGCGGAAATATTACGGCAGAAACAATAGCTAAGGTTATTACAACAAAAACAAAGGCTATCCTGCTTGTTCACCTTGGTGGATTTCCATGTGATATGGATCCGATTATGGATCTTGCTAGAAGGCACAATCTAAAAGTGATTGAAGATTGCGCCCAAGCTCATGGCGCACTTTACAAAGGCAAGTCAGTTGGCAGTATAGGTGATATTGGTGCATGGAGTTTTTGTCAGGATAAAATAATGACAACAGGGGGTGAGGGTGGGATGATCACTACTGATGATCATAAACTTTGGGAAAAGATATGGGCGCTTAAAGATCATGGTAAAAGTTATGATGCTGTATATAACAAATCTCCGTCTCCCCCAGGATTTAAATGGTTGCACGAATCATTTGGCACAAACTGGCGAATGATGGAAATGCAAGCTGTGATAGGTCGGATACAGCTTTCGCTAATTTCAAGTTGGACAGAAAAGCGTAAAAAAAATGCTCAAGCTATTTGGGAGGCTTGCAAGAATCATTCAGTTATTAGAATTCCTTCAATGGATTGTGATGATCAAACCACTCAACATGCACACTATAAATGTTATGTTTACATTAATCAGGAGCAATTAGCTAAAGGGTGGACACGAGACAGAGTTATTCAAGAAATCAATAGGCTTGGTGTTCCTTGTTTTTATGGCGCATGCCCTGAAGTGTACTTAGAAAAAGCGTTTGATAAAACTGGGTGGCGACCAAGTCCTAGATTGGCAGTGGCAAGAGAATTGGGAGAAACATCTTTGATGTTTTTGGTCCATCCAACAATAACCGAGGATGAAATTCATAAAGTTTGCGACGTTATAGGTATTGTTTTGGGTAGAGCAAATAGATAGTTTTTTAATGTAAGAGTTTTTAATCGCCATCATCTTAGTTATAGGCGCTACATCTAATAATTGATCTTATTTCAGCAATGTTTTACATGAAATAAACTTCTAAAAAATCTCCACTATAATAACAAAGTGGATATAAACTCAGCTAAACAATCAATCTTAAATTTGCCTCGTATTGTCAAGCGAAGTTTGGTCATGCTTGGTGATGTATTTGTTTGTGGATTTACCGTTTGGCTTGCGTTTGGCCTTCACTTAGGGGGGTGGGCCTATATGCAATCTGATCAATTATTTTTCTTTATTTTTGCCACTGCAATTTCATTCCCCCTATTTATTTTATTTGGGCTTTATCAAGCAGTTTTTAGATATGTTGGCACAACATTTTTTTTGTCAATAGTTCGTGTCTTCATTGTGTATTCCTGTATCATTTTTTTTATTTTCACGATTGTTGGAGTTCGTGGTGTGCCCCGATCAATAGGTGTAATCCAGCCAATCTTATATTTCATTGGGGTTGGGGTTAGTAGGTATCTTGTAAGTTATTGGTTATGCATTATCAATAGTCCTTGTAGGACATTTCATTATTTTAAATCTACTGCATTAGTTTATGGTGCAGGTTCAGCGGGTCGTCAACTTGTTTCTAGCGTTTGCAAAAATAATGAAATTTTGATAAAAGGTTTTATTGACGATGATCTTCGATTGCATGGCAGTACTGTAAATGGAATTTGTATTTATTCACCCGCCGATTTGAAAACTCTAATTAATAAACTTAATATTACTGATGTGCTATTGGCTATTCCATCTGCAAGTCATAATCGAAGAAAAGAAATTATTTCTTCACTGGAGGGGTGTGGTGTTCGCGTTCGTACTTTGCCGGGTCTAGTTGATGTGGCCTCAGGTCAAATTAAGGTAACAGACTTGTATGATTTGGATATGAATGACTTGCTCGGAAGAGCAGTAGTTCCCCCTAATGTCAAGTTGCTGGAAAAAAACATTAGAAACCAAGTTATTTTAGTAACTGGGGCTGGTGGCTCAATAGGCAGTGAGTTATGTCGTCAAATAGTTAAATTTTCACCCAAATCATTAATCCTTGTAGACAGTAGCGAGCATTCTCTATATTTAATTTATGAGGAGCTGAAGGGGAATCTTATTCCGATGGAAGATGACTCCTCTCATGATTGTTACCGTGATCAGTTTCATAGGTCTGAGAAAATCGCACAAATACAATTGGCCCCTCGCTTGGTTTCAGTGAGGGATAAAGATTTATTGCAAAATATTTTTAGGGCTTATCGGCCAGCTACTGTCTTTCATGCCGCAGCTTATAAGCACGTTCCCTTGGTTGAACAAAATCCTATTGAATCTATTCGTAACAATGTTTTTGGCACACTCAATTGTGCCCAAGTTAGTCTGGAGTTTGGCGTATCTAATTTTATCTTGGTGAGCACCGATAAGGCTGTTAGGCCAACAAATGTGATGGGTGCAAGTAAGCGTATTGCAGAATTAGTATTGCAAGCAATGGCGGAAGTTAATTCCAATGGTGTTCGCGCAACGAATTTTTCGATTGTGAGGTTTGGTAATGTGCTGGGCTCATCAGGATCTGTAGCGCCTCTTTTTAGTGCCCAGATTGCTAGGGGTGGGCCAATTACCCTAACGCATCCTGATATAACAAGATACTTTATGACAATTCCTGAGGCGGCTCAGTTGGTTATTCAAGCGGGTGCGATGTCGGTTGGGGGAGATGTCTTTATATTAGATATGGGGGCGCCAGTGCGGATTTATGATTTAGCTACAAAGATGATTTATTTGTCAGGATTGTTAGTTAAAGATGAATCTCATCCTCATGGCGACATTGAAATTAAAATTACTGGATTGCGACCAGGAGAAAAGTTGCATGAAGAGCTACTAATTGGGGATAAACAGGCGCCTACCGCCCACCCCAAAATTATGAAGGCTCATGAAGAGTTCATGTCTTGGAGTTATCTTAAGCATGAGTTAGAAGATTTGAATTTAGCCTTAGATAAATCTGATGATAAGTTGATTAGATGTATGCTTAAAAAGTTAGTTCCTGGTTATCAACCTAATGTTGGTAAATTGGATAACGCAATTGATACAGCTATGTAATCTGTTTAATTTTTGAACCGAAAGAAACGTTAAAATCGGATACCGATAGTTGCCAAAATACTACTTTTATTTTGATATTTAATTGCAGAGTATTTTTACGACCGAGTTTTTATTAAAAATACTGTCTTTACAGCATACTGTATGATACAGCAATTTAGCCCAAGTATTATTTGGCTCTAGTTACTCATTAATTGAACTAAAATTAAGTTTTGGTTGGGTGAGAGAAAGTTTTATCAAATTTTAGATATTTTTTATCGATTCAAGCATGATATTGGTTACGGGTGGCGCAGGTTTTATTGGTAGCAATTTTGTATTGGATTGGCTCTCAAACCCGACTGCTGAAGGTATTTTAAATTTAGATAAGCTGACATATGCTGGACATTTGTGCACACTTCAAGTTCTTGAAAACGATCCACGTCACATATTTGTGCATGGAGATATTGGTGATACAACACTTGTTCTCGATTTATTGAGAAAATATCAAATCAATGCGGTGATTCATTTTGCGGCTGAGTCCCATGTTGACCGCTCCATTGAAAAGCCTACTGATTTTATTCAAGCAAATGTGATGGGAACATTTCATTTATTAGAAGCAGTGCGCAAATATTGGTCAACTTTATCTCAAGATATGCAAAAAATTTTTCGTTTTGTGCATATCTCAACGGATGAGGTGTATGGAGGGCTGGGGCGAAGTGAGACTAACTTTACAGAAGCCAATCCTTTTCGACCCAATAGTCCATATTCAGCTTCCAAAGCATCCTCAGATCATCTTGTGCGTGCTTGGCATCAAACCTATAGTTTGCCAACCTTAACAATTAATTGTTCTAATAACTACGGACCATATCAGTTTCCGGAAAAGCTTATACCTTTTATAATTCATGAGGCGCTTCTTGAGCGGACCTTGCCAGTTTATGGTGATGGTCAGCAGGTTCGTGATTGGTTATACGTAATCGATCATTGTGCTGCTATTGGCCAAGTGTTGGCAAGTGGCCGAGTTGGTGAAACTTACAATATTGGTAGTGGTGAGCAAAGAACTAATCTTGAGGTGGTTCAAATGATTTGCACAATTTTAGACGGTTACATGCCCAAGCAAGATCGTACTTCGTACAAAACGCAAATTCAACATGTTACTGATCGACTTGGGCATGATCATCGTTATGGCATTGATAGCACAAAATTACGGCAAGAGTTAGGTTGGAGTCCAGTTGAGTCATTCGAATCGGGCTTGAAAAAAACAGTATCTTGGTACTTAACTCATCGTTCATGGGTAGAGCAGGTTTTGGTAGCATCTATTCAGGATTAATAAAAATAATCAACAAAAGATTTTAGAGTTTGGGTGCGATGGTCTAATCGGGTGAGCTTTACAATAGAAGATTGTGAGCTGCGCAAGGGAAATTGATTAGTCTTGTGCATGTTCATGATTCAGAATAATTGGTATCCATAATTATGGAATTAAATCATTGATGTCTATAAAAGTACTTGCTACATCCATACCTGATGTTATCGTTATTGAGCCTAAAGTCTTCAGTGATGAGCGGGGATATTTTTATGAGTCATTTAATGAAAAAGACTTTATGAATGCAACTGGTCTTCAAAACACCTTCGTGCAAGACAATCATTCTTTATCAAAAAAAGGTGTCTTGCGGGGTTTACACTATCAAACAGACCAATTGCAAGGCAAATTAGTACGCGTTACTCGAGGCCTTATTTTTGATGTAGCTGTTGATTTACGACAATCATCCTCTACATTTGGTCACTGGGTTGGAGTGGAACTCTCGGCTGAGAATAAAAAACAAATGTGGATTCCAGGCGGATTCGCGCATGGTTTTTTGACGCTATCTGATCAGGCTGAATGCTTATACAAGACGACTAATTATTGGCATCCTGCAACTGAAAAATGCATTCTTTGGAATGATCATACGTTAAATATTGACTGGCCAAAAATAACAGGCGATTTGATTATAAATTCTAGGGATGCTATGGGACTTTCATGGTTTAATGCGCCAAAATTTAATTTTTAGTGCCAAGTAAAACGAGTATTTTATATTTTTTAAACAAGAATAATAATCTATGAGATTCAAGCCATTTTTTTGAGGATTGAAAAATCCAAAAAGGTTTTAAAATTTTTCTAATCTTTTTAAAAAAGCTCATTTTTTTGAATTCATCATAGTAAGATCCACACTCAAGAATTTGACAGACATGCCATTCAAGCGGCAATAGCATTTTAATTTGATCAGGTGATGGACGGTACATGGTGTCAATTGGGTCTGCATGGTATGGATAATCGTTAGGAACGGAGATTATCAATTTATCTCCAATATCCATCGATGAATATATATTGTTTAATATTTTGGTGCGTAGATTTGATGAGACATGTTCAAGAACATTTCCAAGAAGTAATAATCTTGGCGCTTCTGTTTTTTTAATAAACTCAAGACTCTCTTTTTCACTTAAATCTGCAACATAATCGACGGAATCAAATTTAAAAATATCTAAATTGAGTATTCTGATATTTCTTAATTTTAAGGGTTCAATTATATTATCATTGATCCATGGTTTTGAGTGTTGAAGTTGTTTGATATTCCCGCACCCCAAATTAATAAATGTTTTTATTGGGCTTTGATTACTAATACAAGGATGAATAATTTTTTTTATAAAGATACTTTCAATTAACCTCATTTGACTTCTGACCTTGAATTTTTAAAAAAATATTGACTAATCATATCGCATAATTACAACATTAAACCAGCATTTAATTGAAATTAAATTCGGAGGTGATTTTTGTTAGAAGATTTTAAAAAGTTAGCTTTAAGTTCTAATTATTCTACTAATAATGTTGTTGACGGGCAAATTGTTGAGGCAATACGCATACGCTTGGTAGAACAAAAGTTTCTCGAACTTTTTTCTCAGGGATTAATGAATGGTACTGTGCATACATGTGTTGGGCAGGAATTCAGTGCCGTTGCTGTTGCGGGTCAGTTAAATGATGATGACTGGGTGACATCTAATCATCGATGCCACGGACACTTTATTTCAAAAACTAAAAATTGGACAGGTTTGATTGATGAGTTGATGGGTTTGAATAGCGGTGTGTGTCGCGGTTTAGGTAGTAGTCAGCACCTTTTTGCCAAAGGTTTCATGTCCAATGGCCCACAGGCAGCGCTAGTACCTGTGGCAACAGGGATTGCTTTATATAATAAGACTCATAAAAAAACAGGCATTGCAGTTTCTTACATTGGTGAAGGAACATTGGGTGAGGGTGCGCTATATGAGGCTTTTAATTTAGCTTCAATTTATCAAGTACCTCATTTAATCGTTTGTGAAAACAATTTGTATTCCCAATCAACTCCACAAGCTGGAGGAGTTTCTGGAGAAATTCTTTCTAGACCATCTGCTTTTGGAATTAAAGTATTTGAGGCAAACACTTGGCATTACGACGAATTGATGCGAGTAGCTAAAGATGCTATTGAGTATGTCCGATCGGGTCGACCAGCATTTTTATTGATTAAAACTTACCGTTTAAATGCTCATTCAAAAGGTGATGATGATCGATCTTCAGAAGAAGTTGAATTTTTTAAGACCCATGATCCTTTAAATTGCTTGCTAGAAATTGATAAATGGAAAATTGAGGCGCAAAACATATCGCAGGAAATTGATGCTCATATTGCTAAGGCAGATAAAAAAATACTTTCTTATGCTGACTATGTTCATGATCAATTACCTAGAAAAATTACTGCTAAATTTAAACCCGTTAATAATGACAAAAAAAGAATGGTTCAAGCCCTGAATCAAGCTTATCGAACTACATTAGACCGTGGTTCTTTTCATATTGGGGAAGATATTTTAGATCCCTATGGCGGCGCTTTTAAAGTCACCAAAGGGTTGTCAACTGATTTTCCTGATATGGTTCGAGGATCTTCAATCAGTGAAGCTGGCTTGGTTGGTGTGGCGTTGGGTATGTCTGTGATGGGGCATCAGAGTTTTGCTGAAATAATGTTTGGTGATTTTATGACGCATACTTTTGATCAGTTAATTAGTAATGCATCAAAAATCCATCATATGTATGCTTTTCAAGTAAATGTGCCCCTTAGAATTAGAACGCCAATGGGTGGGAAGCGTGGTTATGGCCCCACGCATTCACAATCATTGGAAAAACATTTTTTAGGCATCGATAATGTAGGAGTGATTTCTCTTACATCATTACTCGATCCAACGGTTGTGATTGAGGAGATGCAAGAGGTACCTTGCCCTTTGATAATCCTTGAGAGCAAAGTTGACTATGGTCGGTATCTTTGGACCGAATCCAATAGTTTCGATTTAATTCGCGAGTCAAAATTATTTGGGGCCTTAAAACTTGGCTTAAAATCATCTTCACCAACTTTAACAATTGTTAGTTATGGAGAAACAGCGAGACATATTGCTGATAATTTGGAAAGATTTTTTGTTGAAACAGATTGTGTGCCAGAGTTAATATGTTTGACGCAGCTACACCCTTTGGATACAAATTTGATAGAGCGTTCCGTGAGGCAGACTAGCAGGTTATTGTGCGTAGAGGATGGCTCTACTGATTTCGGATTGGGTGCAGAATTGGTAGCAACATTAGTTGAAAAGGGAGTTTGTCTTGATCAAGTTATTAGGGTTGGCGCTGAAGCCGTTCCTGTCCCATCAATTATTCAATTGGAGCTAGAGGTTTTGCCAACCATTGAGCGCATCATTAAACTAGTAAATCAAAAAAACTTCAGGAGACTTCAATGATTGAAGTTTTAGTCCCTCGTGAGAATGTGAATGATGAGTCGGTCATTATTTCAGCGGTACATTGTTCTTCTGGGGTTGTCGTTAAAAAAGGTGATGTTGTTGTTAGCATTGAAACATCAAAAACCAATATTGATATCGCATCTGAGCATGCCGGAGTTATCAATCACAAGCTCGAAGTGGGTCATGAGATTGATGTTGGAGCATTGTTATTTACTATTGGTGATCAACAGTTTCTTAAGCAATCTTCTCATTTAACTGACTCTATTTTAGTGGATGATAATAAGAATATTACTGCGGCAAAGTTCTCGAATGCAGCTAAGAAGCGCGCTCAAGAGTTAGGTGTTTCTTTAAATCAGTTTTCAATTGGCTGGATTTCAAGCGCAGATATTGAAGAATTAGCAGGTATTAAAAGGCCTTTACAAAAAGCGCAATTGCCTGAGTTGATTGCTTCTAAAAATAATCTCACGATCGATGTATCTTTACCTGTTAAAGAATTCCCTCTTTCTAAAAGAAAGCAGGCGGAAGTCAGAAGTCTGCAAATAGGACATCATGAATCTACAACATCTGTGATTGGAGTTCAAGTTCAAGTGCCTGGTGAGCGTGTTGTTAAACCGTCTTACTTATTCAGGGATAGTATTTCAGACCTGATTGTTTTTGAGGGGGCTCGACTGCTTAGGCAGTATCCGGAATTAAACGCTTTCTATAAAAATGAAAAAACATGGGGATCCTACCAAGAGGTTAATTTTGGTTGGAGTTTTGATAATGGTAAAAACCTAAAGGTACTGGCAATTAAGCACGCAGACCAATTAACTTTATCCAAATTGCATGATGAGGTGGAGCGCTTGCTTAATCTATATGAGTCGGGCGACAGTATTCCCAATCAATTATTATTAGATTCAACGGTTACACTTTCTGACTTATCCCGTAGTGACGCATCTTATATGTTGCCATTAATTAATGGTTACCAGTCGCTAATTCTTGGCGTGGTTAGAAAAGCTAAAAATGTGTTTGAACTGTATGCTTCTTTTGATCATCGTGTCTCTGAAGGTTTGTCGGTAACTAATTTCTTGTCAGAATTGAAGAAGCGAATCTTATCTTATTACTACTTCAATGATGGCATTGCAAATATTGTTTGTTATGGATGTGGAAAAAGTATGTCGGACGAGCTTGACTTGGGTTATAGAGGGTTCACTAAAGTCACCTTAGCCAATGGTTGTGATGATAATTTATGTAGAAATTGTTTTGAGGGTTGGTGAATATGAGTGATCAAGTTATAGAGTACGTGGCTAGGTTGTTAAATAAACCTGTGACCATTGATACCGAATTAAGCCTCAGTTCTGCCCAAATGGTCAGATTGCATGCCTGGTTGTGTAGCCAAAAAATAAAATTTAATGAGAGTGCGCTATCAAAAAGATTTACTCTATCTAGCTTATTAGAAATTGATGATTCTAGTATGGTGTCCGTTAGCCAATCTTTGGCAATTTTAAAAAATAATTCTGGTAGCCATGAGAAGCGCCATTCTATTGGTATTGATATTCAAAGAGTTGATGAATTATTTCCAAATGGGATCCCAGGTGATCCTAAAGCAGATTCAGAATTAATTGGTATTTTTACATTGTCTGAATTATCTTATGCTCAGTCTAGGGAAAATCCTTTGGAGACCTTGACAGGAATTTTTTCCGCAAAGGAAGCGGTAAAAAAAGCATCCAACCAACCAATTAATCTTTTGGATGTAGAGGTCTCCTGGGGTAAAGATGGTGCTCCAATTGTTTCTGGCTATTCGATAAGCATATCGCATAGTAGAAACTACGCTGTAGGAATTGCCATAAGAGATGTCTTAAATAATGCTGTTACTAATTTAATTGAACCTAATGATGAGAAGAAAAATAACTCATTTTTTGTTCATATCGTTTCATTATATTTTTTGTTTCTTATTGTGCTATCAATGACTGCATACGATCTGATGAGATGAATTTGAAGCTACATTTGAGTTTTGAATAAAACGGCGCAGTCCGATTGGTTTATTTAATATAAGTGGCATGGAATTTATTTGTGAAAAAAATTAATCGCTTAATATCAAGAGTATATTCGGTCATTAGATATTTCTTTTTGAGATTTGATGGAGTTCATATACATTGGACATCAAAAGTACACCATTCGGTTGAATTTGATACTGGGGGCGGTACGATAAAAATAGGTAGAAAATGTAAAATTCATAAAGGTGTGATTCTTCGAGCGCATGGTGGGCATATTGTTCTTGGCGCCAATTGCTCTATTAATCCATACTCAGTAATATATGGACACTATGGTATAGATTTTGAAGATGGTGTTCATATAGCGACTCATGGTGTTTTTGTGCCATCAAGCCATCAATTTGCAAGAAAAGATTTGCCTATATATGCTCAAGGAGACTCGGGTTTCGGTATATATGTGGAAAGCGATGTTTGGTTTGGTGCTGGAGTTAGAGTTTTAGATGGCGTTAGAATAGGCAAAGGAAGTATTATTGGAGCGGGATCAGTGGTAAATAGTTCAACATCACCTTATGGTATTTATTCTGGCAATCCAATTCAAAAAATTACAACTAGATAAAATAAAATTATGAAATTAAATTTGGGTTGTGGAGAAAAATTGCTAGATGGATGGGTGAATATTGATAAATACCCTTCTAATTGTTCAATAATATTTGGTGATATACAGCAAGGTTTGAACTATGATGATTCTGTTGCTGATGAAATACTATTGGACAATGTGATAGAGCACATTCAATCAATACCCGATGTGATGAGAGAGGTTCATAGATTGCTAAAGAGTGGGGGTAAGATTCATATCTACACACCGCACTACACTTCACATTCATCATGGCGTGACCCCACTCATGTCCATCACTTATCCTTTTTTTCATTTGATATGTTTTGCAAAGAAAGAAATAGTCACTATTTAGGCGGCGCACTATTTAAAATCTCTAAAAAGAAACTTTCTTTTGGTGGCGGAATATCTCTCTTGGGACGATTAATTTTTAATCTTAGCCCTGAAATATATGAGCGTAAGTTTTGTTACTTGTTTCCTGCATCTACGCTTTACGTGTGTTTAGAGGCCGTCAAATAAGTTTTTTCATTTTTCTAGAATAGTTTGGCTTGCTGATGCCTTGTCATTATGATTAATTTATATTTTTTTTGACTATAGCGGAATTTTTTATTGCCAACCTTGCAACATAAAAAATAAGATTTTCTTCAGGCGAGACGAATATTCACTTAATGTCAGCGATGGAATTTAACGTTGAACCATTCATGTTAAGATTTTAACGAATGTGTCTGTTTCACAATCACTCAATTTGTTGCCTTGAACACCTTGCCATTTTTTTAAGTTTGACCGCCGACCCTAAGTTATTTTTAGATGAGGCTGACAAATTCAAGCTATCGTCGAATGAAATATACTTGCCGTGAAGTAAGACTGACTGCTTAAATTACGTTGAACGATATGCGGTTTTTATGTCTCTTTAATAGACTAATAAATAAATACCCGCTAATCATAGGTTTAAGAGAAAATGCAGTTTATGAAAATTTTGATTGTTAAGTTATCCTCATTGGGGGATGTTTTACATAACTTGCCAATTATTTGGGATTTACGGGCTAAATACCCATCTGCTCAAATTGATTGGGTAATTGAGGAGGGTTATGTTGGTTTATTGCAACCACTAATAACAACACATCAATTTAAGGGTATAGATAGAATTATTCCTACGGCCTTCCGTCGTTGGAAAAAAGCACTCAAGCGAGGGGAGTTTGTTAAAAGTGTTCAAGAGTACATTGCTTTTAAAACAACTCTACAGGCTACGCATTATGATTTAATAGTTGAAACCCAAGGCTTATTAAAGTCTGCTTGGGTAACTAAGTTAGCGAATCCTCAAAAAACAGCACAAGTTATTGGCTTAGCCAATCAGACTGAATTTTCAGGTTATGAGCCTTGGGCCCGTAAATTTTACACAGATTCAGTTCAGGTACCATTTCATTGCCACGCAGTCGATCGTTCTCGTTGGGTTGTTGCTGCTGCAATGAATCTACCTCTGCCAGATAGGGTGATATCACCACCGCAGTTTTATCCATCAGAATATGTTGAATCCTTAGTTGATGCTGCTAAATTAGGTTTTGCATCTACCAGAGTTGACTTGGGCTTTGACGTGAGTAAGCCTTACGTTTTATGCTTTCATGCTACGGCAGGTAAAAGTAAGCGTTGGAATGATGATGCCTGGGTGGAGGTTGGTAAGACCTTGGTAAACAAAGGTATTCAAGTGATATTTCCTTGGGGCAATGATCATGAAAAAGATGCAAGTATTCAGTTAGCTAAAAAAATATCAGGCTATCATTTTTTGGTAGATTCAAAAGTAATAGTGCCGAATTTTTTTTCGATTGAAGATGCATTTGGTTTGGTGGCTGGAGCTAAAATGACGATTGGCGTTGATACAGGTTTAACTCATTTATCTGCAATATTAACTAAGCCTACCATTGAGTTGTATTGTGATAGTCCTCGATGGAAAACGGAGGGCTATTGGTCAGATAAAATAATAAACTTAGGAGACAAGGGCGCCCCCCCTAAAGCAATTGAAGTTCTGACTGCTATTGATAGACTAAAGGCCATATGAAAACATCAAGTTTTATGCCAAAAAATTGACAGCTTAAGCGGGTTAGTAGTTTTAGCCGAAGTATTTTTTCCAGAATTTATCGCAAGTTTTTGGATTGTTTTTATGAATTTAAGTTTTAATTTGTCAGAGTAGGGTATGTAAATAAGCCAACAGTTTTTTTGCAACGATAAGATATATGTTCTGAACTTTAAACAACATTTTATACATGATTTATTACTTACTTGAAAGATTTAATGGTCCAAAAAGCATCTTCTAATGAAACCAATGAAAAAATTTTTAATTTGGTTTTAAATCGAATCGATAACTGCCCCCTTAAAATAGCCGATATGGGCTGTGGCACAGGTTTTTTATTGAATAAGTTACGTGATTATTATGTTTTAAGAGGGTGGAATCCATCTGATTATTTGTATGGATTTGATATTGACATTGATGCCTATAATTCTGATGTCCCAGTAAGAAAGATAGATTTAAACCAGCCTTTATTGTTGAATGAAAGCTACGATTTAATTTTATGTTTAGAAGTACTGGAGCATTCAAGACGTCCCTATACCTTGTTAGATGACTTTAATAGACTTCTTAATGCTGGAGGTGAAATTATTTGTTCGGTGCCCAATATTGGCAATATAAGTAGTCGTTTGAAGTTTTTATTCAGGGGTGGTTTTCAGATGTATTTTGGACCTAGTATCGACGATGCTGATGCTGGCAAGTTGTCGGGTCATATAAACACTATGCCAATTCAGTATTGGACTTATGGTTTGCGTACGGCATGTTTTCGAGATATACAATTTTCTATTGATCGAATGAAAAGTAGTTGTATTTGGTTAACTGTTTTACTGGCGCCATTCTTATTTTTAGGAAATTTATTGATGCATAGAGAGGAGAGAAGATATTCTGAGAGCTTGTATAAAAAAAATACTGAATATTTGTCGCATGTCAATTCTTTTGATGCGCTTGTCGGGAGAACCTTAATATTCGTGGCTAAAAAAATAGCTTGTTGATTGGTTGTTGATTAATGGCTAATTTTTAAGGTTTTGTAACTGATTGTGAGAGCTATCTTCTAGATATTAAGTACTTAGAAAATTTTTCTTATTTATTGAACTTTCATCATTGTGTCTATTTGATTAGATGTTCCCTTAATCACTTGTATTTAATTTTGGTTGTACGCATTGCTGCTAAAAAAACTCCTAAACATAATGCAGTTAGCAGGCCATGCTCATGGTGGATGGTAGTGTTGACCATGCCAATTCCGCCGGCAACGATATAGGCACTTAGAGCACTTCCCCAGATGAGTAGTTGATCATTAGTTCTAAATACTGGGTAACTTCTAAACAGTTGAATGCCCAAAGCTAAAAATATGAGTATGAGAGTGCTTAAACCTATGATTCCTCTTTCGACTAAAACTGTAAGGTAGAGGTTGTGTGAATGGCCTGGAAAACTGAAATTATCTGATACATAAATTTCATCACGTTTTTCGACGCTCTCTTTGATTGCATTAGGGGTGATGTATTTCCAATTGTCCATTCCTAATCCAATAAGAGGGTGCCATTTAGCCGCTTCAATGGATACATTCCAAACTTGTGCCCTGCCTGCTAAAGCATTGCTATTTGCCACATTGGACTTATGTTTTTGTAAAATTACAGGGTTAGCAAAGACTATAGTCAACATAGAAAGACAAATTAAACCAAAGCCTAGCCATCTGATTTTTTTATTCGAGGATAAAAGCATAAATAAAAAAACCGCTAGGATGATCGTTATTCCCAATGCGGCACGACTTTCGCTAATCACAATACTTATAAATAGTAGTGCGGTGATGATAGCGAAAATTATTTTTTGGTACATCCCCATATTTCGCCATTCGTATAAGGTATTGCTTAGGCTAATACCAAAAGCTATCGATAAGTAAATGGCGGAGTGGTTGACATGCCCTACAGAATTTAATTCTAGAAACTGCTTATGAACGGGACCTAAATGTAACCAAGCTCCCCATAGTAAGGGTGGGATGACTGTGATAACACTTACAATAAGCAGACCCCCCAATTGTTTGAGGGAGTAATCGGATCGATAAATAAGCCAGGCGGTGCTGCTGTACATGAAAAGATCTTTGAATCCTTTCCACTCATGATGACCTGGCATGCCAGCACCTATGGTGCTCGCTAAAGAGGTTAACAGCCAAAGCCCAAAAAATAAATCGGGCCATTTGAAATCTAATAATGACCTATTAATAATTAGCCTCGTTATAGCTGTAATGAAATACAGCCACCAAAAAATTTGTTTTGGCGCTTCAAATGTCGGTAGTACCGCAACTACTAAACACAATAGAGCAAATTCAATTTGAGCTAAATATTTTTTGAATGGGCTACCAAGTTGGTAATTGCTCGTAATGTAATTTTCTGTTTGGAGCATAGGAGACTTAAAAAAGGTTTAATGACAATTAATCAGATAGAATGATTATATGAGAATATTAGTGACTGGCTGTTCTGGATTTATTGGCATGCATGTGGCTGAGCAATTGTTGTTGCGAGGTG
>JACCDV011081421.1_pt1 | contig 44972 bp, 49 predicted proteins | sample 7446131 | NCBI WGS metagenome assembly JACCDV01 (sample SAMN15323448, study PRJNA562643) | freshwater metagenome | isolation source: river surface water | place: USA:Blue River Watershed | collected 2017-08-17
ACGCGTGTTGTCGCAAGGTCAGAAAAGGCGGGTGGCCTTGGCCGCCTTGTGGTTAAGCGCAAGTCAATTGTGGATTTTGGACGAGCCATTTGCGGCCTTGGATGTGCAGGCGACTCAGGTCTTGGCTGCGCGCATAGGCGAGCATTTAGCCGCTGGTGGCATGGCCATTATCACCAGCCATCAAGACGTGCCGATTACCGCTAAATCGACCTTTACCGTGAGCTTAAGCGCATGAAGCAAGCCTGGATAACCGTATTAAAGCGTGATTTGTTGCAGGCCTTTCGTCGTCGCTCCGACATTGCCACCACGCTGTTTTTCTTTGTCATCGTGTCCAGTCTATTTCCTTTAGGCATAGGCCCGGAGCCGGCTGTGTTGAGTAGCATCGCGCCCGGCGTATTGTGGGTGGCGGCGCTGTTGGCCGGCATGATTTCTTTATCACGGATGTTTGCAGCCGATTTTAGCGACGGTAGTTTGGAGCAACTGTTGCTGGCACCTCAGCCTTTAGCCTTGTTGGTCACTGCAAAAATACTGGCCCATTGGCTGGTGTGCGGTTTGCCGGTGGTGCTGTTGGCGCCCTTAATCGGCTTGCAATATGCCTTGCCGAACGAAGCCTTATGGGTGTTGGTCTGTTCTTTATTGCTAGGCACGCCGACCTTGAGTTTAATCGGCGCCATAGGCGCGGCGCTGACCTTGGGTGTGCGTGGCAGCGGTTTGTTGGTGGCCTTATTGGTCTTGCCCTTGTACATACCTACCCTCATTTTTGGGGCAGGGGCGGTGGCGGCCAGTCAGCATGGCATGAGCGCGGAAGCACATTTATCCTTGTTGGCCGCGGTCTCTTTATTGTCTTTGGTGTTGGCTCCTGTAGCCACGGCGGCGGCCTTACGCATTTCTGTAGAGTAAATAACTATGCGCATGAATTGGTTTAAATATTCCTCCCCATCAAGCTTTTACCCGCTGGCCGGTAAAATGGTCCCATGGTTTTTTTTGGCAGCGACCTTGTTCGCCCTGGCTGGCTTGTATGTCAGCTTTGCCATCGCCCCCACCGATTTTCAGCAGGGCGAAGCCTACCGTATTATTTTTGTACACGTGCCAGCCGCTTGGATGTCCATGTTTATTTACTTGGTGATGGCCGGTTGGGCAGCCATGGGCTTGGGCTTTAATGCCAAGTTGTCGGCTATGATGGCGCAAGCCTTAGCGCCTACCGGTGCGATTTTTACCTTATTGGCCTTGGTGACCGGTTCCTTGTGGGGCAAGCCCATGTGGGGCACTTGGTGGGTGTGGGACGCACGCTTGACCTCGGAATTGATTTTATTGTTTTTGTATTTGGGTTTCATGGCTTTGCAATCGTCCATCGATGATCCGCGCCGCGCCGATAGGGCGGGCGCTTTATTGGCTTTGGTTGGGGTGGTGAATGTGCCGATTATTTACTTCTCAGTGAAATGGTGGAATACCTTGCACCAAGGTTCTACCATTAACGTTGGCGTGGCGCCTAAAATGGCCGCCACCATGTTGCTTGGCATGCTGCTCATGGCCTTGGCTTTTTGGATGTACAGCATTGCCGTGGCCTTAATGCGCGTGCGTTGTATCATGTTGGAACGCGAGCGCAACAGCGACTGGGTGAAAGCCTTATCCGCGCAAGGGAGAAAATAATGCAGTGGGCGAGTTGGTCAGCTTTTTTTAATATGGGCGGCTACGCATTTTATGTGTGGTTTTCCTTTGGCTTGACGGCACTATGTGTGCTGTGGGAAGTCTATGCCCTTCGTAAACGCAGTCGCGATGCTTTGCATTTAGCGCAATTATTAGCACAGGATTAACATGGCACTCAAAGCACGACACAAACGATTCATCTTAATTGGCATAGGCTTAGCCTTAATCGGCTTGGCGGCCATGCTGATATTGAATGCCTTTCAAAGCAATATGGTGTTCTTTTACACGCCTAGCCAAGTGGCTAATGGCGAGGTGCCACACAACACCGGTTTTCGCATCGGCGGCTTGGTGGAAGTGGGCAGCATCAAACGCGGCGACGATGGCTTAACGGTTAATTTTGTCATTACCGATACGGCCAAGACCGTGCCTGTGGTTTACAAAGGCGTGTTGCCGGATTTATTTAAAGAAGGCAAAGGCGTGGTAGCACAGGGTAAAGTCGGGGCAGATGGACTGTTTGTGGCCAGCGAAGTGTTGGCTAAGCACGACGAAAATTATATGCCGCCGGAAGCCGCCGCCGCTTTAGAAAGTGCGCAACAACAAAGCAAAACCTTGCAGTTGCCAAACAAGTAACAGCATTAACCATCGAGCGCACTGGCTTATTAAGTAGCACACCGCATTATTAAAAGGACGACACCGTGATTCCTGAAATTGGACATTTTTCCCTGATCCTCGCCTTATTGGTGGCTTTGGTGTTGGGCAGCTTCCCCATAGTCGGCGCCGCGCGCGGTAACACCGTGTGGATGGGCTTGGCTAAACCCTTAGCTGGGGTGCAGTTTTTTCTGATGGCCTTCGCTTTTTTGTGTTTGGCCTACGCCTTTGCTACGAAAGATTATTCAGTGGTGTACGTGGCGAACAATTCCAACTCGCAGCTGCCATTGCAATTTCGCATTGCTGCCGTGTGGGGTGGTCATGAAGGCTCCTTGTTGCTGTGGGCCTTGATTTTGAGTGTGTGGACCTTGGCTGTTAGCCGGTTCTCTAAACACATACCGGACGACATGCGGGCGCGTATCTTAGGCGTGATGGGCTTAATTAGCGTGGGCTTTTTATTGTTTATGCTGATGGTATCCAACCCATTTGATCGTTTAATGCCGGCTGCCTTGGATGGCCGTGACTTAAACCCCTTGTTGCAAGATCCGGGCATGATTTTTCATCCGCCTATGTTGTACATGGGCTACGTGGGCTTTTCCGTGGCTTTTGCTTTTTCCATTGCGGCGCTATTAGGCGGGCAGTTGGATGCGGCTTGGGCGCGCTGGTCTCGGCCTTGGACCATCATGGCCTGGGTATTTTTAACCGTAGGCATCATGGCTGGCAGTAACTGGGCCTATTACGAATTGGGCTGGGGCGGCTGGTGGTTTTGGGATGCCGTGGAGAACGCATCCTTTATGCCATGGCTGGTCGGTACCGCCTTGATCCACTCGTTGGCCGTCACGGAAAAACGCGGCAGCTTTAAAGCTTGGACGGTGTTGCTGGCTATTTGCGCTTTTTCATTGAGTTTGCTCGGTACCTTTTTAGTTCGTTCCGGTGTGCTGACGTCGGTGCATGCCTTCGCCACCGACCCCAGACGCGGGGTGTTCATCTTGGCGTTTTTAGTGGTGGTGATAGGCGGTTCCTTGTTGCTGTTTGCTTGGCGCGCCGCAACGGTAGGGCGTGGCGGGAAGTTTGATGTGATTTCGCGCGAAAGCTTTTTGTTGGCCAACAATGTCTTGCTGGCCGTGGCGGCTTTATCCGTGTTGCTGGGCACGCTTTACCCTTTATTTTTAGATGCGTTAAATTTAGGCAAAATCTCCGTAGGCCCACCGTACTTTGATGCGGTGTTTGCGCCGCTGATGGCGCCGGCGGTTTTCTTGATGGGCGTAGGCCCGATTGCCAGATGGAAGGACGCGGCCTTGCCCGAACTGGCTGTGCGCTTGCGTTGGGCGTTTGCCATTAGTCTGTTGACCGCCGTCATCCTGCCTTTGCTCTTGGGCAATCTAACGCCCATGATAGGCTTGGGTTTATTTTTGGCCTTTTGGGTATTTGCCAGCAGTGCGGAGTTGATTTACCAACGCTTGCGTAAATCCGAAGGCGGCTTGCTGGCTGGCATAACGGCCAGCTCACGCTCTTGGTGGGGCATGGTGATTGCCCATTTAGGCGTAGCCGTGTTTGTCTTAGGCGTGACCGTGGTTAAAGGCTTCGAATCAGAAATTGCCGTGAAAATGAACCCAGGTGATGTCGCGCATTTGGCCGGTTACGATTTCACTTTTGATGGCGTGGAGAGTCGCAATGGCCCCAATTACATGGCCAGTCACGGGCAAATTCATGTCAGCAAAAACGGCGTATTGCGCACCGTGCTAGAGCCAGAAAAAAGGCTATACACCGTCACCAATATGCCCATGAGCGAGGCCGGGATTAGCCCGCATTTAATACACGATCTCTATGCCTCGCTTGGCGAGCCTTTGGAGGGCGGCGCTTGGAGTGTACGTATTTACCACAAGCCCATGGTGGAATGGATTTGGTTCGGTTGTTTAATGATGGCGTTTGGTGGCTTGTTGGCGATGTTGGATAAGCGATACCGTTTGCATGCGCAGCCTAAAAGCGCACCGGCTAAAAAAGGTAGGTCAGCATGAAGCGGGCTTTAATCCCCTTTGCCATTTTTATTATCATGGTCGGCTTTTTGTTCAAAGGCTTGTTTTTGAATCCGCGCGAAGTGCCTTCACCTTTGGTGGGCAAGCCTGCGCCGGCATTCAGCCTGCCACGATTGGACAGTGCAGAAAAAACTTTCTCACCCAAGGACATGCTAGGTCAGGTCTGGCTGTTTAATGTCTGGGCATCTTGGTGTGGCGCCTGCCGTGATGAGCACCCGATTCTGGTGGAGTTGGCTAAATCCGGTTTGGTGCCTGTGGTGGGCATGGATTACAAAGACACGCCGACTGATGCCAAGCAGTGGTTGGAAGAGCGTGGCAACCCCTATCTATTAAGCGCGGTGGATGCCGATGGCCGGGTAGGGATAGATTACGGGGTGTACGGCGTGCCAGAAACCTATGTGATTGATAAAGCCGGTGTGATTGCTTATAAGCAAATAGGCCCGGTAACGCTAGAATCTTTGCGTGACGATATTCTGCCCCTAGTGAAAAGGTTGCAAGCACAATGATGAAAAAATGGATGACAGGCCTAATAGCCACTGCCTTATTGCTAACTATTGCTGCGCTTCAGGCACAAGAGGCGCAACCTTTGCAATCCGATGTGGCGGTGGAAGCGCAAGTGCAACGGCTGTCTAGCCAATTGCGTTGCTTGGTTTGCCAAAACCAAACGTTGGCGGATTCGCATGCCGATCTCGCGCAAGATTTGCAACAAGAAATACGCGAAATGGCGGCTAAGGGTATGTCCGATCAAGCCATTATCGATTACTTGGTGGCGCGCTACGGTGATTTTGTGCGCTACAAACCGCCCTTGAATAAGACCACCTCTTTGCTCTGGTTAGGGCCGTTTGCTTTGTTGATTGCTGGTGGCATAGGCTTGTTGGTGATGTTGCGTAGGCGTCAAAGCATGGCGGCTGAAGCGCCACTTAGCGCCGCCGAAGCGCGTAAAGTCAGCGAACTGTTAAAATAAATTCATTGCGTATATAAGGGAAAGACATGCTGGCATTTTTAGCCTTAGTGCTGTTGTTAATAGTGATTGTACTGACGTTTATGGTGCGACCGTTGCTGTGGCCCAATAGCGCGTTGAACAACGACGCTACGCAGGAAAGACGCGAGGTGTACCGCCAGCAATTTGAGGAATTGGCCCAAGATCAAGCCAATGGCATGCTCGATGAGGCGCATTATAAAATCGCTAAAACTGAGTTGGAGCGCCGCATGTTGGAAGAATTGGGTGCGCTGGATAAGGTCGCGGTTAAGGTGAAGCCAGACCGTTGGTTGGCGTTTGCTTTAATTCTGATTGTGCCAGTTCTGGCCATTTACTTGTATCTGGTGATTGGTCGGCCATTTGCCATTGTTTACCCCAACCTGCAAGCGATGAACACCCAAACTGCCAGCATTCAAGGCACGGTTAGTTTGTCTCCGGCCTTAGCAAAAGAAGTTGACCCGGCGGCCACGGTGTTTATTTATGCCCGCGCCACGCAAGGGCCACCCATGCCTTTGGCTATCGTGCAAACCACGGCAAAAGAGTTGCCTTACGCTTATCAATTAGACGACAGCGTCAGCATTATGGGCGACTTAAAGCTTTCCCAAGCCGGTGAAGTGGTGGTTGTGGCCCGTATATCCAAAACAGGGGATGCTAAACCGCAAGCCGGCGATATGCGGGGCATGTCAGCACCGGTTATGCCGGGTTTGGCGGCGGTGGATATTGAAGTGACTGAATTGCTGCATTAAGCAGGGATGTGAAAATAAAAAAGGCCGACTCGGTAAAGAAGTCGGCCTTACTATTTGGCGCGCCCGGCGGGATTCGAACCCACTACCCTCGGCTTCGGAAACCGATACTCTATCCAAATGAGCTACGGGCGCAAAAGAGCTTGCCATTATAACAAAGCATTGCTGATCAGGGCGGATTAGCTTGGTTTAAGTCCTTTTACCTGGCGATCAACTGCAGGTATAATCACCCATCTATTTAATTTATATGTGGAAACGGACTGTTATGAATAATGAATACAAAAGCTCGAGTTTGTGGCAATTACTTCTGGTGATACCGGGCGCTATTTTAGCGTTTACCCTCATTATTTCTTTAATTGCTAAATCGTTTGGCGTGGCGGATGCACCGACACCTGCGGTGGCAGAGCCAGCGGCGGCGACATCGCCAGCCGATGCCAATATCAAACCGGAAGCGACCGTGGAAGTGGCGGCAGCGGATGCCGGCCCGCACGTAGACAAGAGCGGCGAAGAAGTGGTCAAAGCCGTTTGCGGTATGTGCCACACAGCAGGCTTAATGAATGCGCCTAAAATTGGTGACAAAGGCCAATGGGGTCCACGCAATGCGCAAGGTTACGATGTGCTAGTGAGCCATGCCATTAACGGTATTCGCTCTATGCCAGCCCGTGGCGGCAACCCAGCCTTAACGGACGGCGAAATTGCCAATGCCGTAGCGAACATGGCCAACGCCAGTGGTGCTAGCTTTACTGCTCCAGCGCCCAAAGCAGCGGCACCAGCAGCTGATGCAAAAGCTGCTGAAGCAGCGCCTGCCCCAGCAAAATAAGCCCATTGATTAGCCGGTGCGTGCGCCGGCTACCATGGGTGCTTAACTTATGTTTAGGCCATTTAACAAAAAACCACTTAAGTCCTTAAGTGGTTTTTTATTTTCAGCGAGTTAGCCATGGCCACCTATGCGATAGGCGATATACAAGGTTGTTACCATGCGTTTCTAGCCTTGTTGGCGCGCATACAGTTTGATCCTAAAAAAGACAGCTTGTGGCTGGTCGGCGATTTAATCAATCGCGGTAGCGGCTCGCTGGAGGTGTTGCGTTGGTGTTATGCACATCAGTCTGCTATCCATGTGGTCTTGGGCAACCACGATTTGCACGCGTTGGTGGTGGCCGCTGGCTTTGTTAAAGCCCACAAAGGCGACACCCTAGATAGCCTGTTGGCGGCGCCGGATAAAGCCGCCTTGCTGACTTGGTTGCGTCATCAGCCGCTGGCTTATCAAGCCGAGGTGGCACCTGGCTTATCGTATTTAATGGTGCACGCTGGTGTGTTGCCGGATTGGACCGCTGAGCAGGTGCTAGCCTACGCCGCAGAGGTCGAAGCGGCTTTGCAAGGCCCGGATCACTTGCATTTTCTGGCGCACATGTACGGTAATTTGCCTAATCGCTGGCAAGCCGATTTAACCGGCATAGACCGCTTGCGGGTGATCACCAATGCCTTGACGCGCTTACGCGTGTGCACGGTAGAAGGGGAAATGGAATTTCAGTTTAAGGGCGAGCTGGCCGATGTGCCGGCGCCGTATTTGCCTTGGTTTGCACTAAAGCACCGCGCAACAAAATCCACCCCAGTGATTTTTGGCCATTGGTCGGCCTTGGGCTTGCAGCATCAGGGTGGGGTGTATGCGCTCGATACCGGTTGTTTGTGGGGCGGCCAATTAACCGCCATGAATTTGCAAACGAAAGCAATCAGCCAAGTGCCGTCGGATCCGCGGGACAATCCCAGGCCGCTAAAGCTTTAATTGCTTGGTGATTTTCGCTTGAATCAACTGCGTCAGTTCGCGGCGCTTAGTTTGCATGGCGTGTGGTTGGCCCACGATGTGATCTAAAACGATGGGTTTTAGAAAATACAGCTCTAGCACTGGCCTCGCTTGTTGTAATACACACCTTATTGATTCCAGCAGTGTGGTCTCGCCGGCATAAGCCACTTCGGTATTGATGCTGCCGTCCATGCGCGGGTAGCGTATGGCTATCGGCCAAATGGTCGACTTGGCTTGCAGAGCGGATTCCATGACGCTGCTTTTGAAAGGCAGGATGGTGGTGCCGTCAGTGGTGGTGCCTTCTGGAAAAAAGCAGACATTATCACCGGCTTGTAGGCAATGGCGTGTGGCATCGACTATGCGTGGCGCATGCTGGCGCTTGCCTCGCTCTATAAACAAGACATGGCTTTTCTTTGCCAAGTAACCAAACAGTGGCCAGGCTTTTATGTCGGCTTTGGCAATGAAGCGTACCGGCAAAATGCTGTTGATGGCATGGATGTCCAGCCAGGAAATGTGGTTGGCTACTAACAGGTTGTTGCGGGCTGTTTGGTAATTAGGCGGGGTTTTTCCGTGTACCCGCACGCGCACATTTAAAATCTGCAACAGCGATTTACTCCACCATTTTATGATGGCCAGCCTGCCATTTTTGCTCACCATGGGCATGATCAGCGCCGCAATCGCCACACCGCTTAAGGTGTGGTAAGCAATGCGACTGATACGGTAGTAGCGGATTAATCGACTGGTGGGTTTATGCGTAGTGGCGGGCAAAGGATAGCTTGATAGGACGCAACTGGTCAAAATAAAGGATTTATTTCAAAAAGTGAGCGGCGTATCTGGGGTTGATTTTAGATAGCGGTAACATTACCAGCATATCGGCCGTGTTGAAATAGGGATCCCATGCTGGTTCGCCACAAATGTAAGCCCCTAAGCGTAAATAACCCTTGATTAAGGGTGGGCAAGCCACCTGCATGTCGGTGCGCAAGGCGTCGTTAAGTAATGGGTTGCGTGGGAAAACGCGGTACTCCAGTGGCGCTAAATAATCATCGGCCAGTTTGGTGTACAAGCTGGCAGCGGCGTGGCCACCGTCATACATGCTGACGCTGCCACAACCTATCATGTATTCGTAATTGTGAATTTGCATGTACTTGGCCAGCCCCGCCCACAGCATGGTGATGGTGCCGCCGTTGCGGTAATTCTGGTGCACGCAAGCGCGGCCTACTTCTACCGTTCTGTCGAACAAGTGGCTGAGTCGGCTCAAATCGAATTCGCCTGCGGAATAATAGCCGCCGGCTTCGTTGGCCGCGGATGGGCTAAGAATGCGGTAGGTGCCTATGACTTGGTTGGTGTCGCTATCGCGCACGATTAAATGGTCGCAATACTGATCAAAACCGTCCACATCCAATCCGCCGGTGCCTAGTAATTGTGCGCCCATTTCTTCGGCAAACACTTTGTAGCGTAAGCGTTGTGCTTCTTCTATTTCCACTTGGGTGCGGGCTAGGCTAATGCTTAGACGGCGTTGGTTGGGGACCGCTAAGTCTATGTGTTTGTCGTTTTGATTGCTGCTTAAAGGGCGCAGTCTTTGTTTGGGTAACATTAAAGTCTCCTTTTGAATTGAGGAGACTTTAATGCCTACAGATTAAGAAATGGTGACAGAAATGTGACGGTTTATTGACAGGTTTTCTTTAAGAATTTTTCTTAAAAGCTTTCCTTAAACTCATGGGCTTAATGGGAAACGCGGCTGGTGCCACCGCTTTCTATCAAACGCACTTTGTCGCCGGCATTAAATTGCTCGTCGGCTTCTTGCACGATGGCAATTAAGGTGCCGTTATCCAATTTTACCGTGATTTCCAAGGCATCTTTACGCGTCATGCCTTCTTCTATGGCTGAGCCGGCTAAGCCACCTACCACGGCGCCTATGACCGCGCCTATGATGTTGTCGTCGCCTTTGCCTATGCTGTTACCAGCCACGCCGCCGACCGCCGCGCCAGCCGCTGTGCCTATCGGCGTTTTGGTGCCTTCTAATTTAACTGCGCGCACGCTTTCAACCACACCCATGCGTACCGTTTGCACTTTGCGGGCTTCGTCGCGGGTGTAAACGCCACCGGAATTAGAGCTGGCGCAAGCGCCTAAGAATAGGCTCAATAATGCGATGCCCAATAGTCGTGTTATTTTCATGGTGAGTCTCCTGTTAAATGCTTAATCTTTAGTGCTGTTTGAAATTAGATCTCGTCCAATTTGGTTTCATTCACCAAGGCCTGGGTATAAATGGCTTCAATTTCGGCACGGCTTGGTTTGTGGTTTTGACCCCCCCGGCTTTCAATTTTAATGGCGCCCATGGTCGAGGCTAAACGACCGCAGGTAGGCCAATCCCAACCGCGTGCAATGCCGTACAGCAAGCCCGCGCGGTAAGCATCACCGCAACCGGTAGGATCAACAATGCGCATGGCTTTGACGCATGGAATGTCGTAGCACTGACCATCGGCATAAATTTGCGAACCATTGCCACCTAAGGTGACCACCAGGGCTTTCACTTTGGCGGCTAACTGCTCTAAAGTTAAGCCAGTTTTATCTTGTATGATTTGCGATTCATAATCGTTGACGGCTAAGTAATCTGCCATGCCTATGAATTGCAACAGCTCTTCACCGTTAAACATGGGCAAGCCTTGGCCGGGATCGAATAAGAAGGGGATGCCTGCTTCAAAGCATTCACGCGCGTGTTGAAACATGCCGTCGCGGCCGTCAGGCGCGATGATGGCGAGTGTCACGCCTGTAGCATCTTTAACGCTGTTTTCGTGCGAGGCCACCATGGCGCCTGGGTGAAAAGCGGTGATTTGATTATCGTCGGTGTCAGTGGTGATGAAGGCTTGCGCGGTAAAGGTGTTGGCTATGGTTTTGATGTGCGTGCTAGCCAATTTGTTTTGCGTGAGCCACTGTTGGTAACTGGCGAAATCGTCACCCACGGTCGCCATGATGAGTGGATTGCCATCCAGCAATTGCATGTTGTAAGCGATGTTGCCGGCGGTGCCGCCGAATTCACGGCGCATTTCTGGCACATAAAATGCCACACTTAGGGCGTGAATTTTGTCTGGCAGTATGTGGTTTTTGAATTTATCTTGAAACACCATGATGGTGTCGAAGGCTAGGGAGCCGCAAATAAGGGTGTGCATGAGGTTTGGAGCTAAGGTTAAAAGAGCATTATCTTATTTTTTGCCGCCTGCAAGCAAGCGTTAAGATTAGGCGGATTGGCGTATGGCACCGTCTATGAGAATTTTGGCGGCTTTTTTGGCGTATTGCATGGCGCCTGAGCCGCGTTGCATTTGCTCGGCTTGCACGGCGCCTTCAAACAACAAGGACAACTGTAAGGCGAGGCCATCGACATCTTTGATGTTGGCTTGCGTGGCTAGGCTGCGGATAAAGCTTCTAAATTGACGCGATTGCTCGGCAGACAATTGATGCACCGCGTTGGCTTCGCTAGGAAATTCGGCCGCGGCTTTGATGAAGCCCATGCCATTAAAGTCGGGCGAGCTCACCCATTCTTCTATGCAATCAAATAGTTTTTGAATTTTTTCGGCAGGTTGTTGCGTCTGGCTATCGAGCTTGCTGTGCAGCCAGCTTTGAAATTGTTGCTGGCTTTGCGTTAACACGGCCAGTATCAATAATTCTTTGCTGCGAAAGTATTTATACAGGGTCATTTTTGTGGTGCCGGCGGCCGCCACGATGTTGTCCACCCCGGTTGAATTGATGCCTTGGGTTTGGAATAAGGTGGTGGCGGTGGCCAGTATTTTATCGCGTAGCGTGGACATGGTCTGATTATACTAATCTGTATATAAAGCCTGCAATGCTTATTTGCCTTAGCTGGTAGAGTTGGCCATCAGCCTGGGGGTGAAATTGCAGCGCACTTTTTCCAAATAACGGTTGGCTATGGCCAAATCCTTCAGATTGGTAGGCAGCTTGCCCCCCACCACGTTTTCTAAATACACCGCTTTGTCTTGGTCTGGGATTTGCAATGCTTCGGGGTATTGGCAAGTGCCTTGGCGCATTTGTTCGTATTTTGCATAGAGCAGGCTGGCGTCTTTTGCCGTTAAGTTACTGTCTGGCAAACTGGCTGATGGGTAGCTGGTCTGAGTAAATTCTTTGGGCATGGCTACCATCAAGCCAACGGCAAGGACCATGATTACGCTGGCCGCCATGCCGTAAAGCAATGGTCGGCTGGCCCAGTGGGTTTGGGTTTGCGCCGTGATCAGTGCTTGGGCGGCTTTTTTGCCGTGTTTTAAACACGCCAGACGGGCTTCTGGCTCTGTTTGCATGCTGGCATTGATGGCGATTAACAGGATGTGCTCAGCCAATACTTGCGCTTGGCTTGCGCCTAAGGCGCGGGCTTGCTTGGTACAAAAAGCCAGTAGCTCGGGGTAGGCTGACATGGGCTTAGTCATGCTAAGTTTGTGTGGGCTTTCGGCCAAAGCATCAAACACGCCCAGCAAGCGACCGCTTGGCGTTTTGCTGGCCAGTTTGAGCGTGGCTATCAGCGCGTCTGAATTAAAAAAGTCCATGGGCTACTCTTGAAGTTATGCGCAATTAAAATGGTTTTACCACTACTAAAATAACGATGATGGTCAGCGCAATCACTGGCAATTCATTAAACCAGCGGTACCAGACATGGCTGTGGGTATTTTTATCGTTCTTGAAGTCGGCTATTAATTTTCCGCAATAGCCATGGTAGCCTATTAGCAGTAAGACCAAGCTTAATTTTGGGTGCATCCAGCGGCCGCTGATGCCGTAGCCTAGCCATAACCACAGGCCAAAACCTAAGGCTAACAAGGCCAAGGGCAACATGAAGCGGTAGAGTTTTTGTTCCATCATTTTCAATCTGTCCGAGGTGGCGCTGTCGGTGACCATGGCATGGTTGACTAACAATCGCGGCAAATAAAATAAGCCGGCAAACCAGCTGGTGACAAAAATAATGTGGAACGCTTTAACCCATAACATAGATCTATCCTTTATTTCGTTTAGTTAGGCTTGGCCAATTCACGCTCTAGTAAGGTGGCTAATGCGCTGGCATTTATACTGCCTATTGTACGCTGTATGCTCTGTCCTTGCTGGTTGTAGAGGAAATGGCTGGGGGTGACGCGCACCTTGCCAAAGGCGGCACTGATTTCGCCGTAGCCGTCGTGCATGACAGGGAAGGGCAGCTTTTTCTGTTGCGTGTAGGCCAACACTTGCGACGGTGGATCGTAGTCCATGGCGACGGCAATTAATTCAAAACCTTGTGCGTGGTAGCGCTGGTATAGCTCACGCAAGTCCGGCATTTCTTTGAGGCAGCTTAAGCAGTTTATTGACCAAAAATTGACCAGTACTAATTTGCCTTGTAAGTCGGCCATGGCGATTTTTTTACCCTCTAGGGTGGTGAAGGTGACGGCCGGTGCTTGGCGGTGTGGTTGGAACTGAAACAGGCCATAGCCTAGGATTAGGGCGACAATGAGCGCTAAGCTGATTTTTAGTCTGTGTTTATGCATGTGCTTAGTCTAACGGATTTTTTTAGAAAAAAGCCGGTCTAGTGCATGAGCCTATCGTGGCTGCTGCAAAGCCGAATACCCATGTAAGGTTTACGCTTATTTGCCGTGATTCAGCATGATATAATGCGTTTTTTAATAGCCAAGCTATTTATTTAAAAGCCAATGAACGCACCCCTACCTAGCCATATTGAGCACATCGAACCGCAAGCCAGTCAGCGCTTACGTGAAATTCCCTACAACTACACCTCTTTTTCTGACCGTGAAATCGTCATACGATTTCTCGGCGAGGAGATATGGGATACCTTAAATGCATTGCGCAGTCAGCGTAAAACCGGCCGCAGTGCCCGCATGCTGTTTGAAGTGCTGGGTGATTTGTGGGTGGTGACGCGCAACCCGTATTTGCAAGACGATTTGTTGGAGAACCCTAAGCGCCGTAAAGCCTTGATTGATGCGCTCAAACACCGCATTGCTGCCATAGAAGAGCGTAATGCCGGCGGCAAAGCCAATGCCAGCGTGCAGAAAATGGTTGTGGCTGCACAAAACGCCATCGCTAAGTTTGCCGAGGATTTTCGTCAGACTTATGATTTGCGTAAAAAAGCCTTAAGCAAATTAAGCAAAATTACCCGTAAAGACAACGTGCAATTTGACGGCTTGGCGCGTGTCTCGCACGTTACCGACGCTACTGACTGGCGTGTGGAATACCCATTTGTGGTCTTGAGCCCGGACACGGAAAAAGAAATTGCGGCTTTGGTGCGGGCTTGTATCGAGCTGGGCTTGACCGTGATTCCTAGGGGAGGCGGTACCGGTTATACCGGTGGCGCCATTCCGCTGACACCCATGTCGGCGGTGATCAATACCGAAAAATTAGACCAACACGGTGGTGTGCAAATGCGCACCTTACCTGGCGTGGCGCGGCAAGTGGCGACCATAGAATGTGGCGCTGGCGTGGTGACGCGACGCGCCATGGAAGCCGCGACGGACGCTGGGCTTGAGTTTGCTTGTGACCCAACCAGTGCCGATGCCAGTTGCATAGGCGGTAATGTGGCGATGAACGCCGGCGGCAAAAAAGCCGTGCTGTGGGGAACCGCTTTAGACAACCTGGCGTCATGGCGTATGGTTACGCCGGATGCGCAGTGGATGGAAGTGCAGCGTTTAGACCATAACTTGGGCAAAATCCATGACGTGGCGATTGCGCGATTTAAAGTCAGCCGTTACGCGGAAGACATGAAAACCTTGTTGGCCGAACCGGAGATTTTGGAGATTGCTGGGCCCAGCTTTAGAAAAACCGGTTTAGGTAAAGACGTAACCGATAAATTTTTATCCGGCTTGCCTGGCATACAGAAAGAAGGTTGCGATGGCTTAATCACTAGCGCCACCTTTATTTTGCACCGCATGCCTAAGCACGTGCGTACCGTGGCTTTGGAGTTTTTTGGCAATGTGTCGAATGCCGTGCCAGCCATCGTGGAAATTAAAGATTATTTAGATGCGACAGCCAAAAAAGACCCCTTGGTCTTGATGGCTGGCTTAGAGCACATGGACGAGCGTTACATCAAAGCGGTGGGTTACGCGACCAAAGCGGCCCGTCAGCAACGACCAAAAATGGTCTTGATTGCCGACATTGCTTCTGACGATGAAAATGCCGTCGGTGAAGCGGCCTCGCACATTGTGCGTTTATGCAATGCGCGCAATGGCGAAGGCTTTGTTGCCGTATCGCCGGAAGCCCGCAAAAAATTCTGGCTGGATAGGGCGCGTACTGCTGCCATTGCTAAGCACACCAACGCTTTTAAAATTAACGAAGACGTGGTCATACCGTTGCCGCGTTTGGGCGATTATTCCGATGGCATAGAGCGCATCAATATCGAGTTGTCGATTAACAACAAACTGCAATTGTTAGATGCTTTGGAAGAATTCATGCAAAGCGATTTGCCTTTGCAGGCCGATGAAGATGGCAATGCCGACGGCCAAATGGTCTTAGCCAAGCAAGGCATCGCCTTGCAATTGTTACGAGAATTACGCGCGCATTGGCGTTTGATTTTGCAAAGCCTAGACCAACCGGTAAGCGTGCTGGGCGTGTTAGCGGCCTCGCTAAATCAATACGAAAATGTATTCCGTGCCGTGCAATCCTACGATTTGCGCATTTCTTGGAAGCGCGACATCAAACGCCCCTTGGCTGACATCTTTGCTGGGCGCGAATACCAAAAAATACTAAACCGTTGCGATGAAATCCATAAAAGCGTACTCAAGTCACGGGTGTTTATTGCCCTGCACATGCACGCCGGTGACGGCAATGTGCACACCAACATTCCAGTGAATTCTGACGATTACCAGATGATGCGCGTCGCCCACGAGGCCGTTGCGCGCGTGATGGCCTTGGCTAAAAATTTAGATGGGGTGATTTCTGGCGAGCACGGCATAGGCATCACCAAAATGGAGTTTTTGGAAGCATCCACCATCACGGCTTTTGGTGCGTACAAACAAAAAGTGGACCCCAATGGGCACTTTAACAAAGGCAAATTGCTGGCTGGCTCTGGCTTAGACAACGCCTACACGCCTAGCTTTGGTTTGTTGGAACAAGAATCCATCATTATGGAACAATCCGCCATAGGTGAGATTGCCGATTCCATCAGCGATTGTTTGCGTTGTGGTAAGTGTAAGCCAGTTTGCACTACCCACGTGCCGCGCGCCAATCTGCTGTATAGCCCGCGCAATAAGATTTTGGGCACCTCCTTGTTAATCGAAGCGTTTTTGTACGAAGAGCAAACGCGGCGCGGTATTTCACTCAAGCATTTCGACGAGTTTAATGACGTCGCGGACCATTGCACGGTTTGCCATCGCTGCTTAAACCCATGCCCGGTTGACATCGATTTTGGCGACGTGTCAGTGGCCATGCGCAATTTCTTGCGTGAACAAGGCAAAAAACAATTCAATCCAGGCACGGCGCTGGGCATGGCATTTTTGAATGCTAAAGACCCCGCCACCATCAAATTGATGCGTACTTTCATGGTGACGATAGGCTATAGAGCGCAAAGTTTTGCGCACGGCTTGGCCAAAAAATTCCACCTATTGAAAGACAAAGTGCGGCCGCCCGCGACCGTCGGCAAACCCGAAATCAAAGCGCAAGTGGTGCATTTTATCAATCGCCCCATGCCGAAAAAAATGCCGACTAAAACCTCGCGTGCTTTGCTGGGCATAGAAGACGACCGCATGATACCGGTCATACGCAACCCAGCTAATGTCACGGAAGATTCGGAAGCGGTATTTTATTTCCCCGGTTGCGGTTCTGAGCGCTTGTTCTCTAACGTGGGTTTGGCGACCCAAGCCATGTTGTACGAAGTGGGTGCCATCACGGTCTTGCCACCGGGCTATTTGTGTTGCGGTTACCCACAAACGGCCAGCGGCAATCACGATAAGGGCCAGGCCATCACCACGGAAAATCGGGTCTTGTTCCATAGGTTGGCCAATACCCTCAATTACCTGGACATTAAAACCGTGATTGTGTCTTGCGGCACGTGCATGGACCAATTGCAAAAATACCAGTTTGAAAACATTTTCCCTGGTTGCCGCTTATTGGACATCCATGAGTATTTGATGGAAAAAGACTTGAAATTGACTGGCATCACCGGCACTAAATACATGTACCACGACCCTTGTCACACGCCGATGAAAACCTATAAGCCTTTGGAAGTGACCAATAAGCTGATGGGCACCGAAGTGGCCTTGAATGACCGTTGTTGCGGTGAGAGCGGCACCTTTGCCGTGGCTAGGCCGGACATTGCCACGCAGGTAAAAATGCGCAAACAAGAAGAGCTGGAAAAAGGCATGGACAAGCTGGGCCTAACCGTCGGTGCGCCTGAGCAAAAAGTCAAAATACTGACCTCTTGCCCCAGTTGCTTGCAAGGGCTGTCCCGTTACGGGGATGACACCGGTATAGAAGCGGATTACATCGTGGTCGAAATGGCTAAGCATTTGTTAGGGCCGGATTGGATGCAAGACTACGTAGCCAAAGTAAATCAAGGCGGCATAGAAAAAGTATTGCTCTAAGGTGGGCCGCCTAGGGTTTAAGAAACGAACTGGGGTTTAAGGAACGAAGGGCAGGAATATCGCCGTGGCTAAGTTTTGCATGACGCGCGATATCAGGCGTTCGGACTTCTCCGATAAGGCCACGGCGTATAAATCCGTGCGGCCTATCATCTTGCCAAACTCGCGCTCAAAACTTAGGTTTTTGTCTTTCTCGTTTATTTCATTGCTGAGTAAATAGAGCTTGCCATTTTCGTCCCTGGCGTTGGACAGTTTCCAGGCAGCAATCTCTATGTTGCGAGCGACGTTGTAAATAAACTGCGGATTCAGCGTATCGTTGATGTAAAAGTCGCGTTTGCCACCGTGTGCTTGCAAGAGCATGGTTTGCAAACCGACGATGAAAGGCAGCACGCGGTCACCGCTGTACTCCGGTTTGAAGGCCAGAAATATAGCCTCTGTGCCTTGTTTGTTGTCTATTTCTTTGAATTGGTAATGGTGTTGTTGCTCGCCATCGATTACCCAAGTCACCATCTTTTCTGCACTGTCCGGCGTGCTTTTGGCCAGTTCATGCGGGTTACGCTTGTACAATTTAATCATTAAATTACGCAGGCTTTGGATGTTCTCTGATATCTCCACATCGGCCATGCGATCAAAATCCGTTTTTGCCAATTGGCTGCCTGAACTGCGGTCGCTGCGCTCGGGTATGGCTTTGCGATCTACCGGGCTATTGAGCGTGCAGGCGCTGAGCTCGATTAGCAACAGACCGACAAACAATAAGCGGCCTAGGCAGGGTTTCACGTTTTTTGCACACCGCGTGATTTAGGAAAAATAACGCTAAAGGTGCTGCCCACACCGAATTCGCTGCTGATGTCTAATTTGGCTTGATGGCGTATCAGTATGTGCTTGACGATGGACAAGCCCAATCCGGTGCCGCCGGTTTCACGGCTACGGCTTTTGTCTACCCGGTAAAAGCGTTCGGTCAGGCGTTCTATGTGCTGTGGCTCTATGCCTATGCCAGTGTCGCGCACAGAAAACACCGGTTGATTGTTTTGCATGTGCCAGCCGATGACGATTTCGGCATGGCCTTTGGCTTTGTCCTCAGGCGTGTAGCGTATGGCATTGCTGACTAGGTTGCTAAACACGCTGCGCAATTCGTCGACAGAGCCTTTTAAATTAAGCTGCGGGTCGGCTTCTAGCAGTATCCGGTGCGTGGCTTTGTTGAGACCTTGGCTTAAGCCTATGGCATCGTTTTGCACGGATTGCAGCAGACTCGCCATGTTAATTTCACTGTTGTCCGGGCTGCCGGTGTTGCTTTCTATGGTAGATAAGGTGAGCAAATCTTCTATGATGCGGCGCATGCGCACGGTTTGTTCTTCCATCATGGCGAAGTAGCCTTGCAAACTTTCCGGCACCGCGCCTTCCATGTCGCTCAGGGTTTCTAAAAAGCCACCTACCACGGTCAGCGGTGTGCGCAGTTCGTGCGAGACATTGGCGATGAAGTCGCGGCGCATGACGTCTACTTTTTCCAATTGGGTCATGTCGCGACTGATCAATAATTTTTGATTGTTAGCCAGGGCGATTAGCTGGATGTCCAAGACCATTTCTGGGTTGCGCCAGGATTTTAGTTTAAACGGCTCGTCGTATTTTTCATTGTACAAATAGGCGATGAAGCCGCTGTCACGGATTAAATTGACCACCGGTAGGTTTTTGTCCGTGCCCAAATCCAAGCCCAATTGCTTTTCTGCATTGGCGGTACACCATTCAATCTCGTTGCTAGCGCCTAAAATGACCAAGCCATCAGGCATGGCGCTGGTGGCCAAATTAAAGCGCTCTAAGGAGGCGTTGAGTTGGGTTTGGTTGTGCTTGTTGGTGCGCTCGTACTTAAGCAGTAAATTGAATAAGCCTTCCCATAAACCGTAACCGTCCGGTATGGTTTTTAGGTCGGGTTTTTTAAACCAGGTTTGCAGTTGGTTTAGCCAAAAAATGTGGTTGGCAAGGTAGATGAGTAGGCCGGTAGAAAACACCAATAAGGCCGTTGTGGTGCTGCTGATCAGCCAAACAAACAGACAGATGAGCAGCAGTGCAAAAATAAAAGAGCCGGCTTTCCAACGTATATTTTGCACAGGGGTATTTTCAATAAAAAAGATGCCACTGATTATAGCGAGGAATTGCGGGCGCGAAAAATATTTTATTGACCCGCTTTTGCCAAGCGGGCCCGGAGGGCATTAGTTGTTGTTGATAGACAAGCGGTAGCCTGCACCGCGCACCGTTTGAATGAGGTCTTCGTGGCCAGACACGGCTAAGGCATTGCGTAATCGTCTGATATGCACGTCTACGGTGCGGTCTTCAACAAACACGCGATCGCCCCAGACTTTGTCCAACAGTTGGCTGCGGGTGTGCACGCGTTCGGCATTGGTCATAAAGAAATGCAGCAACCTAAATTCGGTGGGTCCCAAGTCTATGTTTTTATTGTTGCCGGTAACCCTGTGCGTACCCGGGTCTAAATGCAGGCCACTAACTTCTATCGGGTCGTCGGTCATTTGCGGCGCACGGCGGCGCAACACGGCTTTAATTCGCGCGTTGAGTTCACGCGGGCTAAACGGTTTGGTGACGTAATCGTCCGCGCCTACTTCTAAGCCGCGTACTTTATCGTACTCGTCGCCCCTGGCGGTGAGCATAATGATGGGTATGGATTTTGTTTGCGGATCGGATTTTAATTTACGCGCAAAATCCAAGCCATTCATGCCAGGCAACATCCAGTCCAATAAAATTAAATCCGGTATGGTTTCACGCATTAAATTTTGCGCAATCTCAACGCTGAGTGCGCGTATGGCGTTGTGTCCAGCTTGCGTGATGTTGAGGGCAAGCAACTCTTGTATGGCCGGTTCGTCTTCTACGACTAATATATTGGCTGGCATAGTGCATCCTTGGCTAACTTTTGGTGTTGATGGCTAGTATTCATGAACGCCAGTTTATGACTTATATATGAACTATTTATGACAGATATTAAATGCTAGTCCAGTTATTCGGTCAATTTTTTTGATTTGTTCGAGTATTTGTTACACTATGTTACATATTGTTATTTTTATAAAAATAAAAAATAAACGAGAGAGGATTGTATGGCCAACTTTTTATCCAAAGAGAACACCGTAGCCAAAGCGGATTTTAACCGCTGGTTAGTCCCCCCCGCCGCTTTGGCCGTGCATTTGTCTATAGGCATGGGCTATGGCTTTAGTGTGTTTTGGAAGCCCTTAGGCAACGCATTAAAAGCGGCCGATGGCACACCGCTGCAAGCCTGTGCGGCTGGTGCCGCTACCTTTTCGGATAAATTAGCCGGCACTGCCAAGGCCTTGTTTGCCACCGATTGCAATTGGACGCAGTTCGATTTGGGTTGGATGTTTACCTTGTTTTTTGTCTTGTTGGGTTGTTCGGCTGCCCTTTGGGGCGGTTGGCTAGAGCGTGAAGGCCCACGTAAAGCAGGCTTGGTGTCCATGCTCTTATGGTGTGGCGGCTTGCTTATATCCGCTTACGGTGTCTACATACATCAGCTTTGGTTGATGTGGTTAGGCAGTGGGGTGATAGGCGGCGTAGGCTTGGGTCTGGGCTACATTTCACCGGTTTCTACCTTAATCAAATGGTTTCCGGATAGGCGCGGCATGGCTACCGGCATGGCCATCATGGGCTTTGGTGGTGGCGCCATGATAGGCTCGCCTTTGGCGACCAAATTAATGACCTATTTTGCAACAGACAGCAGCGTCGGTGTGTGGCAAACCTTTGTGGCGCTGGCCGCCATTTACTTTGTCTTTATGTTGTGGGGCGCTTTAGGCTATCGTGTGCCGCCTAGCGGCTGGCAGCCTGCCAACTGGAAGCCGGCGGCGAGCAATAAAGCCAATGCCATGATTTCAGCCGGCCACGTGCATCTTAAAAATGCGCATAAAACTCCGCAGTTTTGGCTGTTGTGGTTGGTGTTGTGCATGAATGTTTCGGCCGGTATCGGCTTGATCGGGGCTGCTGCACCCATGTTGCAGGAAACCTTTGGTGGCGCCTTGTTAGGTACACCGCAAATAACCTACGCCGACATTAAATTGGACGCCGACTTAACCGCTGCCGCTGCTGCCGTGGGTGCCGGCTTTGTGGGCTTAATTTCCTTGTTTAATATTTTTGGCCGCTTTGCCTGGGCGACATCGTCGGATAAATTGGGTAGAAAACGCACCTACACCATCTTTTTTGTGCTGGGCGCCATCATGTATTGCACCGCCAGTTACGTGGCTGGCTTTAAATCCTTGGCCATGTTTGCGGCTATTTTCTGTGTGATTGCTTCCATGTACGGCGGTGGTTTTGCCACCATTCCGGCCTATTTGGCGGATATGTTTGGTACGCAGTTTGTCGGTGCTATACACGGTCGTTTGCTAACGGCTTGGTCTACGGCCGGCATCCTAGGGCCGGTGGTGGTGAATTATTTACATGACACCCGCTTGGAAGCGCAAGTGCCGTTCGACCAAATTTACGCCCCCATCTTTATGGTGCTGGCCGGCATGATGCTGGTGGGCTTTATTGCGAATTTATTGGTGACACCGGTGGCGGCAAAATACTACATGAACGATGCCGAATTGGCCGCCGAACGGCAATTGGCCCATGAAAAATCCGCACCGGCAAAAGCCAGCAAGGCGCAGGCTGTTAGCGCAAACGCTGCGCCATCGTATGCGGTGGTCTTTGCCTGGGCGCTGGTGCTAATTCCCATTAGTTACGGTGTCTGGAGTACGGTACAGAAAGCCTGGATCTTATTTCATTAAAGCCACTGGCTAATATGCGGTAAAATAGCGGCCTATTTAATAAGTTTTGTGATTAAAGGGTGTGCCGTGAGGGAAATTGAAAAAAACTTAGATGGTAAAGGCCTGCAAATTGGCGTGGTGCTGTCTCGATTCAACAGTGATATAGGCGATGGCTTGCTTAGCGCATGCACGACCGAGTTGCTTAAGTTGGGCGTGGCGAGCGAGGACATCACCGTGGTGACCGTGCCGGGTGCATTGGAAACGCCATTGGCATTGCAACACATGGCCATCAGTGAAAAATTCGATGCCTTGGTCGCGCTGGGCGCTATTATCCGCGGCGAAACCTACCATTTTGAAGTGGTGTCCAACGAATCTGCGCGCGGTATTTTAGAAGTGCAATTCAATACTGGCATCCCGGTGGCGAATGCCGTGTTAACCACGGAAGATGATGATCAGGCCATCGCGCGCATGCATGTCAAAGGTGCGGAAGCCGCACAAGTGGCGGTTGAAATGGCTAATTTGATACGGGCACTGTAATGGCCAGCACCCTTAAAGACAATGCAAAGGCCACACTAAACAGTTTGGTGGTGGATAAAGACGCAACCGCGACCAAGGCCAGTGCCAAGCCCAATGTTAAAGCCAGCGCCAAGGCTAATGCAAAGTCCCGTGGCGGACAAAACCGACGCAAATCCAGAGAATTGGTCCTCAAAGCCGTTTACCGTGGCATGTTGAATGCCTCCACGGCCAGTGCCGTGTATAAGGACATGGCGGATGACCCGGATTACAACAAAGCCGACGAGGCTTACTTTAAATCTTTGCTGGAATCGGTTAATGCCCATGTCGAGGCCTTGGATGCCAAGATGGCGGATTTTATCGATAGGAAAATCAGCGAATTAAGCCCCATTGAGCACGCTATATTGCGCATTTCGGCTTGCGAACTGATGTTTGATTTAAGCATTCCTTACCGCGTGGTGATTAACGAAGGCGTGGAACTGGCTAAGATTTACGGCGGTATCGACGGCCACAAGTACATCAACGGCGTGTTGGATAAATTGGCGGCCAGCGTGCGTGCCGCCGAGGTGCGCGCTTAAGTCTTAGCAATAGGCCGGTAGTGGCAGCCGCTGGCATCACAGCATAAATAACTGCCTTGTTCGTACCAATCGCCCAGCACCCAGCGCTTCATGGTGTGACCATCCAATATTAAATCGTGTTGCTTGGGCCGGTGCGTGTGGCCGTGTATAAAGCGTGCAGGGTAGTCATGCGCTTGCAACAGTTGTTCAAGCGACTGCGGGTTGATGTCCATAATCTGGCTGGGTTTGTGTGATTTTTCTTGTTCGCTGCGCGCTCGCATGGCGTTAATTTGGGATTTTCTATCAGCCAGCGGCTGCAGTAAAAATTCTTTTTGCCAATCTTTATCCCGCACTTTTAATCTGAATGCTTGGTAGTCCACGTCGTCACTGCACAGCGCATCGCCATGGCTAATGAGCGTGCGCACGCCATGCACCATCACTAGGCTGGGATCGGCTAACAAGGTGATGTTGGCGGCGGCGCAGAACTCCGGACCAAACAGAAAATCGCGGTTGCCGTGCAGCAGGTAAAGCCGCACGCCGCTGTTGGCTAAATCGCGAAGGCCGGCTATGACCGTCTGCTGGCTGGCCATGTCATCATCACCGGCCCAGTATTCAAACAGGTCGCCTAATACGTACAAGGCACGCGCATGCCTAGCCGTGCTGTTAAGGAAGTTAAGAAAAGCGAGTGTGATGTGCGGCCGACTGGCGCATAAATGCAAATCGGAGATAAACAGGTCTGCTTTATTGGCAGCTGATGTATCTCCGGTGTTGTTCAATTGAGGCCTTAAAAAAAGAGCATGCCCTTATGCCGGTAGGCAATTAACAGCGGCTAGCACTTTCAATAATGACGTTTTCCACAGGCACATCTTGATGGCCATTGCGTGTAGTGGTGGCGACTTTTTTGATTTTATCCACGACGTCCATGCCTGCGGTCACTTTACCGAAAACACAGTAACCCCAACCGCTGCTGTTAGCTGCGGTGTAGTTTAAAAAATCATTATTGCCGACGTTAATGAAGAATTGATTGCTGGCGGAGTGGGGTGCTGAGGTGCGTGCCATGGCGATGGTGTATATATCGTTGGCCAAGCCATTGTCGGCTTCATTTTTAATTTCATCGGCTGAGGCTTTTTGTTGCATTTTTGCGTCAAATCCGCCGCCTTGTATCATGAAGCCATTGATAACACGGTGGAATATGGTGCCGTTATAAAAACCGCTGTCCACGTATTGCAAAAAGTTGGCCACGGTAATTGGGGCTTTTTCTGCATTGAGTTCTAGGGTAATTTCGCCAAAATTGGTAAGTAGTTTAACCACAATGTGTCCTTAATAAAGAGTCGTAAAAAATGAGGGTGCCGCTAAATTTATAGTGGTTTGCTGCTGCGTTTGATTTGCAGTATGCGTACCGTGGCTTTGGGTACGTCGGAATAGGGCCCAACGTTCATGGTCGGTGATGCGCCAATATCACGCACTACATCCATGCCTTTTAGTACACGGCCGAACACGCAATAGCCAATTAATTCTGGGTCGTTGCCTTGGTAGTTGAGTGGCAGGTTGTTTTCCAGGTTAATGAAGAATTGCGAGGTGGCTGAATCCGGATCGCTGGTTCTGGCCATGGCTAGCGTGCCTGGTTCATTTTTTAAACCGTTTGCGGCTTCGTTGACGATGGGCGCTGAGCTGGGTTTTTCCGACATGTCTGCGGTGAAGCCGCCACCTTGTATCATGAAGCGGTTAATCACGCGGTGGAATATGGTCTCTTTGTAGTAGCCTGAGTCCACGTATCGCATAAAATTGGCCACGGTTTTAGGGGCTTTTTCCGGGTAGAGTTCGACCACGAATTCACCGCGGTTGGTTTCGAACACCACTTGTGGGTTTGCTGCCAACGCTGGCGCAGCCATCCATAAGCTGCTGCTAAGTAAACTGGCTAATAGTAAAAAACGAATGTGACGCATGCTTATCCTTAAAATGAAATTGCTGTGTTGGCGCTGCTTGTTGGTCTAGGGTCAAAGCGAATACATGATTAATGCGGCAGGAATAATTAGCTGGCACCTTCGGATAGGATTTTCCAGTGGCCGTCTTCTTGTATCCAGTATTGGCGCTTTTGCATTTTGTTGCTTAAGTGCGCGCTTTTAAAATCTTGCGTGAAATCGACCACCACCAATTTTTTGTCATTGTCTGGGTAGGCAAACATGCTGATGTTGGACAGGGCAATGTTGACCTCGGGCTTGCTTGCTTGCACGCGAACCTTGTGGGCAGCCCATTGTTGGTAATTGATGCCGTTGTTGTTGAAGGCCGTTGAGTAGTGGCTTAAGTATTGCTCGGTGTCTTGTGATCGCCAATCATTAAGCCAGGCATCCATCGCCGCTTGCAAACTTTGTTTTTCCACTTCACTGCTATCGTTCACCGCCCAACTTAAATTATTAGCAATAATGACCGGGGTTTTACCGGTTTGCAGTATGGGGGCTAAGCTTTTTAAATCGTGGTTGCTCACTACCACGCAACCGTCACTGGAGCGCGGTGGGCGACTGTAGGTGTCGCTGGGCGTGCCATGCAACCAAATGCCAGAGCCACTCCTGTTGTGTCTTTGGTCCCACTCGTTCGGGTAGTTTAGCGGGTAAGCGCCATCGCCATACATATCGGCTAAGGGTTGGTTGAGTTTTTGTTTGGCAAAATACACGCCTAGGGGCGTGCGTTTATCGCCCTCGGTTTTTTTGTCGACACCGTTCTTGCCTATGGTGACGTAGTAGTCTTTAACGTAGCTTAAGCCGTTGCCCATGTTTTTGTACAGGTACAAGCGTGATTTGTCGGTATCGACCACGATGACATGGGATTGCTGCTCATTTGGAGCCAATAGCAAATTGGGTAGGCTGTCGTTATTTTGTTTGGATAAATAGTGCTCAATACGCACCCGGGCTTCGTCTTGCAAGTCCTTAACGGCTTCGGTTTGATTGCTGTCGGCGCCACCAAAACTTTGCAATTGCTGCGCTTGTGCCATGAGCAAATCACCGCGCACCAGGTAGGCTAATTTGAAATTTGGGATGGTTTTAATCAGCTCATCCACGGTGTTGAGCGCTTGCTGATTTTTACCCTGGGTGATTTCCAACAAGCTCTTGGCGAGCAAGTTTTCCGCCAAATCGCTTAAGCCATTTTGTTTGGCTTGAAACAGATTGCTGAAGCTGTCACTGTTGATTGCCGTGGCATTCCACGGCATCAGTGTGATCGCCGTTAGCAATGCGTAGGTTAAACTTTTGTTTAAATGCATCAATGAATGCTTAGCCTTAAAAAGTGACATCAAGCCGTGCCTATAGCATCGTTATGCCGCAAGCTAGTTGCTGGCATTCTCTTGCTGGATGTACCAGTTGTCGCCTTCTTTTTTCATGATCAGTGTTTTGGTCGTGTGTATGGGCTTGCCATCGGCACGGTAGCTTTGTTTGAAACGCACTCTGGCGTTGTTGCTGTCGGCTACACTGATGTTGATGTTGGATAGGCTGACGCTGATTTTAGAGGGTCTGTTAATGCGTTCTTTGCGTTGCTGCTCCCAAGCTTTGCGACTTTGTCCTTTAGCTGGCTGAAAGCTTGCACCGTAACTGGCAAAGTAGCGATCAAGGTCTTTGGCTGACCAGGCTTGCGCCCAGTTATTGACTGCGTCGTTTAAGCTTTCTTCGGCGCTTTTAGCGGATCCGTTACTAGATGCTTCGCTGGCTGCTTTTTTGCTCACGGGCTCTGATTTTTTCGCTTCGCTTGCGGCTACTTTAGCGGGTTCTTTAGCCGCGATGGTGGTTTTGTTGCCTGTGCCAAACAAGTCTTTGATCAAGGATAACTTGCCTTGCGCTCGGGTATTGCTGGTGTCTAGTTGCAAGGCTTTGTCGTAGGCTTCGGAGGCCATGCGTGCGTAAATGTCGCCTAGGTTTTCATGCGCAGTGGCGTAACTAGGGTGGGTTTTAATTGCAGTTTCTAGGGATTTTCTGGCTTTATCAAACTGGCCTTGATCCGCATACAACACCGCTAGGTTGTTGTAAGGCTCGGGTAAGTTAGGAAATTTTTCCGTGACTTCAGTGAAAATTTTGATGGCTTCATCACGGCGACCTTGCTCGGCCAACAACACGCCTTTCATGAACAGTGCTTGGGCGTTTTTTTGGTTGTTGTTGATGTAAGCGCTTAATTTTTCAATGGCTGCAGCCGTTTGACCTTGGTCGGCCATTTGTGAAATGTCTTTTAGCTCGTCGGCATGGGCTAATGAAGCGCTCAGGCTGAGTGACAAAATCAAGGCAGCCTTGGCAAGCGTGGCATTTAGCAAAGAAATAAATTTGTTCATTGTGATATACTTTTTTAGTTAACTAACAAAGTGCAATTCTATCAACAGCCTAGCTAACATCCAATAGCTCAATTCGGTTTATTGCTATATATTTCGTTCAATTTATCCATTCCAGTCTTAATTAATTACCGTTTATGCTGAAAATCTACAACACCCTGGCTCGTGAAAAGCAAGTTTTTACCCCCATCGTGGCTGGCAAAGTGAGCATGTATGTCTGCGGCATGACGGTTTATGACTACTGCCACCTTGGCCACGCTAGGGTGATGGTGGTGTTCGACATGGTCAGTCGTTGGTTGCGTGCCAGTGGCTACCAAGTCAAGTACGTACGCAACATTACCGACATAGACGATAAAATCATTAAGCGAGCCAATGATAATCAAGAAAGCATAGGTCAATTGACCCAGCGCTTCATAAACGCCATGGACGAAGACTCCGCTCAGTTGGCCGTGGTGCGACCTGACATTGAACCTAGGGCGACGGATTTCGTCGATGGCATGGTCAAAATGATCGCTGCTTTAATCGAAAAAGGCTATGCCTACGTGGCCGATAACGGCGATGTGTTTTACTCGGTGAATCAATTTGCTGGATACGGCAAGTTGTCGGGTAAATCCTTAGACGATTTACGTGCCGGGGAGCGCGTGGATGTCGATACGCATAAAAAAGACCCCATGGATTTTGTCTTGTGGAAATCGGTTAAGCCCAATGAGCCAAGTTGGCCATCGCCGTTTGGTGGACCCAATGGCGGTCGCGGTCGTCCTGGCTGGCACATTGAGTGTTCGGCCATGAGTGCCCACCACTTAGGTGAGCGCTTTGATATCCACGGTGGCGGCCAGGATTTGCAATTCCCCCACCACGAAAACGAAATCGCTCAATCGGAAGCGGCGCACAGCCACGATGGCCAGCCCTGCCAGATGGTCAATTATTGGATGCACAATGGTTTTGTGCGTGTCGATGATGAGAAGATGTCCAAGTCCTTGGGCAATTTTTTTACCATACGCACGGTCTTGCAACAGTACGATGCGGAAGTGGTGCGTTTCTTTATTTTGCGCGCGCATTACCGCAGCCCGCTTAACTATTCAGATCAGCATTTAGACGATGCTAAATTGGCCTTAACTCGCTTGTACACGGCCTTGCGCGGTCATGCTGTAGCACCGCAGAGCATAGATTGGCAGCAAGCCCATGCGGCACGCTTTAAGTTGGCCATGGACGACGATTTTAATACCCCAGAAGCCCTGGCTGTGTTGTTTGATTTGGCCAATGAATTGAATAAGAGCAAGTCGCCGGCGACGGCTGCGCTTTTGAGCAATTTAGCCGGCGTGCTGGGCTTATTGCAGCAAGATGCGACGGTCTTTTTACAAGGCCAAGCGCCAGCAAGCTTGGCCGCCGAAAATGATGCGCCGCAGGGTTTCACTGCGGCATTGATAGACAGCAAAATTGTGGCGCGCGCCGAGGCTAAGCTGGCTAAAAATTTCGCTTTGGCCGATGCTATTCGTCAAGAACTGAGTGCCGCCGGCATCGTTTTGGAAGACAGCCCACAAGGCACGACTTGGCGTCGTGCTTAAACCTACCCCGATAAGAAAAGACAAGGAAAATGCAGCATGCCGGTTAAATTAACTGCCCCACAAGCAACAAGCTTATTGCCCGTTAGTGGCATTAAATTGGGCTATGCCGAGGCGCACATACGCAAAGCGCAGCGTAAAGACTTGCTGGTGATTAGCTTGCCCGAAGGCAGTGCGGTGTCTGGGGTGTTTACCTTGAATCAATTTTGCGCGGCTCCGGTAACCCTGTGCAAAACGCATTTGGCACAAAGCCAACATGGCATACGTGCCTTATTGGTTAATACCGGTTGCGCGAATGCCGGCACGGGCGAGCAGGGCATGCAAGCGGCTCAGCAAAGTTGCTTGGCCTTGGCCGGTCTATTGGGTTTGGATGCGCAGCAAGTCTTGCCTTTTTCTACCGGGGTGATTTTAGAGCCATTGCCGCTAGACAAAGTGATACAAGGTATGCCGGCCGCCATCGCCAATTTAAGCGAGAATAATTGGTTGTCTGCTGCGGAAGCCATCATGACGACGGACATTGTGGCCAAAGCCACTTCGCGCCGTTTGTTGCTGGATGGTGTAGCCATCACCATCACTGGCATGAGCAAAGGCTCGGGCATGATACACCCGAACATGGCGACCATGCTGGGCTACATTGCCACCGATGCAGTGGTGAGCCAAGCGGCATTGGATGCCATCATCCATTACGCAGTGAACAAATCCTTTAATTGCATTACCGTGGACGGTGACACCTCAACCAACGACAGCCTGATTATGATGGCCAGCCAGCAAGCCGGCAATGCTGAAATTATTGAAACTAGCCCGCACTTTATTGCTTTGCGCGATGCCTTGACTGAGGTGGCGATTGAGTTGGCTCAAGCCATCGTGCGCGATGGCGAAGGTGCCACCAAATTCATGACGGTGCAGGTTGAAGGTGGGCGAGATGAAGCCGAGTGCCGCAAGGTGGCTTATGCGATTGCGCATTCGCCTCTAATTAAAACGGCTTTTTTTGCCTCCGATCCCAATTTAGGCCGAATTTTAGCGGCCATTGGTTACGCTGGCGTCGAGCAGTTGGATGTCAATAGTCTTAAACTCTATTTGGGCGATGTGTTGGTGGCGGAAAAAGGTGGCCGTGCTAGCGCCTACAGAGAAGAGCAAGGCGCAGCCATCATGCAAGAAGCGGAAATTTTAGTGCGCGTTGATTTGGCTAGAGGTGGGGCGAGTTGCACGGTATGGACTTGCGACTTTTCATACGACTACGTCAAAATCAATGCAGACTACCGCTCTTGATGCTGCCTTGGTTGCAAGTACCGTCACGCACGCCGCTGTTGGGGTGATCCAGCGGCCTGATGGCAGTGTGTTATTGAACGAACGGCCACTTGGTAAACCCTGGTCTGGTTATTGGGAATTTCCCGGTGGCAAAATAGAAGACAACGAGACGCCGGAACAAGCCCTGAAGCGCGAATTGCAAGAAGAACTCGGCATCACCGTCACGCACGCTTATCCCTGGCTTACCCGCCGTTTTGATTACCCGGCAAAATTTCATGATAACGGCCAATTGGCCAGTCCAGCTAAAACCGTGCAACTGCATTTTTTTGTGGTGACTGCTTGGTTGGGTGAACCTCAAGGCTTAGAGCAGCAACGCTTAAGCTGGCAATCGCCGGCCGCGGTTTCCGTCTCACCAATGTTGCCAGCCAATACGCCCATCTTGGGCGCGCTCAATCTGCCTCGTTTGTATGCCATCAGCAACCTCAGTGAAATGGGCGAAGAGGCCTTTTTTGCTGGCTTGCAGCGTGCGCTGGATAATGGCTTAGGCATACTACAGTTGCGCGAAAAGCAGCTCTCGGCCGCGGCATTTTCGGTATTTTTTGAGCGTGTCATGGCCATGGCTAAACCCTATTCAACTAAGGTCTTGCTGAATTCCCATGGGCCGTATGGCCTTGGTGATTTGCCTGCGCACGGCATGCATTTTACCGCGCGGGATTTAATGCAATTGAGCGCTAAGCCTGAGGCTATGTTATGCGGTGCCTCCTGCCATAATGACTATGAATTGGCTAAGGCTGCGCAACTGGGTTTGGATTATGTGCTGCTATCGCCCGTACAAGCCACGGCCAGCCACCCGGCTGCTAGCAGCTTGGGATGGCGGGGCTTGGCTCAATTGATTAAGGGCTATGGTTTGCCGGTTTATGCCTTGGGTGGCATGCAGCTGAGTGATTTGCCGCTGGCTAGAAGTTACGGCGCGCATGGACTGGCCATGCAACGCGCCTGCTGGCTTTAGCGACTGTCTTTAACCGTGGCTTTTACGTTTTGTTTGATCACGGTTTTGTTGGCCAATTTGAAGCTCAGCACAAAATTCACGCTATCACCCACACGCAAGGGTTTTTTCAAGTCAAACAGCATCAAGTGAAACCCGCCTGGGCTCAGTTTGTAAGGCTGGCCAGCGCTGAGGTCTAAACTTTCTAACATGCGCATTTTCATCACACCGTTTTCCATGCTCATGCTGTGAATTTCAACACTGTCACTGACGTCTGCCTTGACTTCAATCAGGCTGGCATCGTTGCTGCTGGTTAAGGTCATGTAAGCCGCACCTACTGCTGATCCGGGATTGCTAGGGCGTGCCCAAGCGTCTTGTACGTTCACCAACGGCGCGTTGGTGGTCGGTTCTGCCTGCGCGCTGAAGCTGCTTAATGCTGCCAATAAAGCCAAGCCTGCTAGGCCGAAAATGGTCAATTTTTTCATGGGTTTTTACTCTCTCAAGGGTTGTTGTCTGGGTATAACTCGTCTAAATCATCGCTGCTAATCGGCACAGGAATGGCGTATTCGCCATTCGCCCAAGCGCCAAAATCTACCATTTTGCAACGCTCGCTGCAAAACGGCCGAAAGGCGTTGCTGGGAGAAAACTCGGCTAAATTGCCGCATTTGGGGCAGGCTACTAAGCGTTTTTTGGTGGTTTGCATGGTGTATGAATCGTATGTTGAATTGGCTGCTTGCTATGGTTGTTTGACTGCTAGCACAGTCGCACGGCTTGGTTAATTGGCTTGTGCCGCTGGTCAAAGGTTACATAAAATCAGTGAAAAAGCCACGTCCTGTTCGTATTTTTGTAATTTCTGCCCGGCGTCCAGTTGATTGAAGCGGATGTTAATGGCGTACTTGTTGGCGCTCACTTCTGGGAAGCAATTTAAGGATTCGTCCAACACCACACGCAACATTTGCGCCGGTTTGGCCCCGGCTAGCATTTGCTGGTAAGCCCCATTGCTGGCCATTAATTTACTGCTTACGCCACTACCGCGCAGTATGCGCAATATGATGCCTATGGCGGCGTGCATGGGTAACAAGGGTTTTAGCCAAGCCGTAAAATCTTCTCGGCGGCGCGCTTCGCCCAGACCCAACCAATAATGGTAAGACGGCACATCAAATGCGCACACGCCACCCGGTATGCCGGCGCGTTGTTTAATGCTCATTAGCCATTCGTTGGCGCGCAAGCTTTGACCCAATTTGGTGGTTTCCGCTCGCAAGCCTTCGGCAGTTTGGTCTATTTCATTGAGTATGCTGTTCAGTGTCTTAGCGGCGATGGCGGGGTTGCCCACCAAGGCGCTCATGGCCACTTTTTGCCTTTCTAATTCTTGCAATAAATCCAATTTAAGTTCGGATCGGTCGACCACGTCTAAAATTTGCAAAAGTGTGATGAGGGCACAGTGATGGTGGTGTTCGTGGCCAGTCTCGATGTTGTGCAAGAGCTTGGCGAACAAATCCTCTACGCGCAGTAAGGTGCGTATGCGTTCGTTAAAGGGGTAGTCGTAGCTAGGCATGGTTACACGTATGGTTAGCTAAACAGCGCAGCAATAATCATGAATGAACACACTAAAATAAGTTGGCCTAAGATCAAGTTGACATGGATTATTAAATTTATTTGTTAACTATGCAAGTTTTAATGAACTTTTTATGAATCTGCTCCACTTTTTCTTGCAGTTCAGTCAGGCTACCATTGTTCTCTATGACTTCATCGGCGCCAGCGAGTCGCCGTTCTCTGCTAACCTGCGCAGCCATGACGGCTTGCACGGCCGCTGCCGTGCTGCCGTTTCTGTGCATGCTGCGCGCCAGTTGCAAGGAATCATGGCTGTCTATGACCAAGATTTTATCGGGCACATGCTGATAGCGCGTGCTTTCAAAGAACAGGGGAATCACTAAAATTTGGTAGGGGGCAGTGCCGTTATCGGCATGCTCTTTAAGTTGCTGCATGGCCTGGGCATAAATGGCCGGGTGCATGAGCGCTTCTAGTTTTATGCGTTGCTCGGGATCGTTGAAAACGACGGCGCCTAATTTTGCTCTATCTAAGTCGCCATCTGCTTGCAATACCTCGGCACCAAACAACTGACGAATTTCCGCCAGCATGGGTTGGCCCTTGGCAGTCAATGCGTGCGCGATGGCGTCTACGTCGACCATGGGCACGCCCAGTGCAGCAAACTGCCTGGCAGCTTCACTTTTGCCTGAGCCTATGCCGCCAGTGAGTACTATGGTTTGCATGCTTAGCTAAGATAAAACTGCATGATTTGTGGGCCAAAAAAGAGCGCAGCTAATCCGGCCATGGCTAAAAATGGCCCAAATGGCATGGCGCTGTCGCGTCCGCGCCGGCCAGTCGCTATGAGAGCAATGCCTATGGCTGCAGCCAATAAGGATGACAGTAGCAAGATGGCCGGTAGCATTTGCCAGCCATACCAGGCGCCAAGTGCCGCCAGTAATTTAAAATCACCGTAACCCATGCCTTCTTTGCCGGTGCTGAGTTTAAACAACCAGTATATAGACCAGAGTATTAAATAGCCTGCCATGGCGCCAAGTACCGCACTGTTTAGGTCGGTGAAGCCGTGGTTTAAATTGAATAGCAAACCTAGCCACAGCAAAGGCAAGGTTAAGCTGTCTGGTAGCAATTGCGTGTCGAAATCGATGAAAGTCAGCGCAATTAACACCAGGCTCAACAGCCAGGCAAAAAAAGTCACGCTGCTGTAGCCAAATTGCCAGCTGATTAGACCCATGAGTGCGGCCGATAGTAATTCCAGCAGCGGGTAACGCATGCTTATTCTGGCTGAGCATGCGCGGCAACGGCCTTTAAGTAGCAAATAACTTAACAGTGGAATGTTGTCTAAGGCGCCCAGTTTGTGCTGGCATTGGGGGCATTCTGAGCGCGGGCTGATTAGGTTGTATGGTGTGGCGGGTGCAGGTGTTTTGCCTTGCATGGACAGGCAATCGTGCTGCCAATCGCGTTCCATCATTTTGGGTAATCGGTAAATTAGTACATTAAGAAAGCTGCCCAACAGCAAGCCCAATAGCAGGGTAAATGATAGGAATAAACTGCTGTTTTGTTGCAGGGATAGCGATATCTCAGCAATGGCGGTTGGCATTAAAATCCTTAAGGTTGTTGTTGGTTGCAGCGTCTGATTTTGTTGGCTAACTTAACTTGAAGCATCATCGCATTATCGACGCCATGTGGCAACCTGCGCTGGTCTAAATGGGGGTCCTTAGTCGCTTGAGAGTGCGCTATAAAAAATGCCATGGGCCACTTGAAAGCAGAAAAAATGGCCGCAAATACAAGTTAGATTTTTAAGTGCACACGTTATAATGGCATAACCAGTAAGTAGGAATAAACATGACAGACAAAGAGCAACAAACCAGCATCGCCTTTTCCTCAGCCGAGTTGCATAGACCGGAATGGGACGAGCCTATTATTTGTCGCGTGGAAGTGGATTTGCCAGCTTGGTTGGCGCAGTTGACTGGCGGTCGGGATTGGGAAGTCTATTCCGAAGAGGAAGAAGAAAATTGCATCAGCTTTGCACTGCGCCAAGGGCCTAAACTAAGCCCCAAACTCGCGGAAGTGACTTTGTACCATAACGGCTATGCCGTCGTGGATGTGGATGGCCGTTTTTTGTTTGACGGCTCCTTGACCTCCGGCGCCAATGAATGCGCCCATTTGACTTATTACCACGCCGATAGTGGTGAAAAAATCACCCTTAATTAACTGCTTAATGTGTTCTGGCTATGGCGAAATCAGCTAAAGCCAACAGTGCTTGCTTGTAAGGCGAGTCGGCGAAGTGGGCGATAGCAGCGCAAGCCGCTTCAGCTTCTAATTTAGCCGTTTGCCTAACGTGTGCCAGTGCCCCGGTGCGTTCAACCGCGAGCAATACGGTGGCTAAATCATCCAGTCCACCCTGTTCTATAGCGAGTTTGATGGCTGCGCTTTCAGCGGGGTTGCCGTGCCGCATGGCATATAGCAGTGGTAGGGTAGGTTTGCCTTCACTTAAGTCGTCGCCTATGTTTTTGCCTATTTCATGGGCGTCGCCACTTAAATCCAATACATCGTCTATCAATTGAAAGGCCGTGCCTATGTGCATGCCGTATAGACCTAAGGCTTTTTCATCGCTAGCACTGGCATGACTGATGATGGCCCCTAATTGTGCGGCAGCCTCGAACAGCTTGGCGGTTTTGAAGTGGATGACTTGCAGGTAATCGGCATCGCTGAGGGCGGCATTGTGGACGTTTAACAGTTGCAGCACTTCGCCTTCGGCTATGGTGTTAGTGGCGTGGCTTAAAACTTCCATGACGCGCATGTTTTGCACGGCTACCATCATTTGAAACGCTCGGGAGTAAACGAAGTCGCCTACCAGCACGCTGGCCGGGTTACCAAAAACGGCATTGGCGGTATGGTTGCCGCGGCGTTTTGAGGAGGCATCCACCACGTCATCGTGCAACAAGGTGGCGGTATGGATGAATTCAACCACGGCAGCAAGTTGGTGGTGCTCGGCCTTGACCTTGCCAAATAAACCGGCAGCCAACAAGACCAACATAGGACGCAAGCGTTTGCCACCACTATTAATAATATAATGCGATACTTGATTGACCAGCGTTACTTCGGAATGCAGTGCATGCTCAATTACACCATACACGGCATCGATGTCAGCGGCTATGCAAGCTTGTATGGAGGCTAATGCAGGGTTTTTTGTAAGGACTGGCTGGGTTGTGTTCATGCTGTGTGTAAGGGTGGTTAAGCTTTAAATTAAGCTTTTATTTTAACACAGGCAAAATATGTTTATGCCCCTTAGCTTAAAGAACTTATCGATTAAAATGTGCCGAAAAAACGCCGTATCAGCTTTTTTAGATTAGCTTGCGATTATGGTTTGCTTTGCTACATTATTTGCGTATAATGCCGAGTTCTTCAGAAAGCGTAATTTAAGGCTCAATCATGTATGCAGTAATTAAAACTGGTGGTAAACAATATCGCGTCAATGCAGGCGAGCGATTAAAAGTTGAAAAATTAGAAGTTGAAGTTGGCGGTACGGTTACGCTGGATCAAATTTTAATGGTTTCAGACGGCACGACGACAACCATAGGCTCACCTATTATCAATGGTGCAACGGTTCAAGCCACTGTGCTTGCGCATGGCCGTGGTGACAAGGTAATGATTTTCAAATTCCGTCGCCGTAAACACTACCGTAAAACACAAGGCCATCGCCAAAGTTTTACAGAAATTCAAATTGGTGAAATTTTAGCTGCCGGTCAAGCCGCTGCTAAACCAGCCAAGGCTAAAGCAGCTAAAGCAGCTGCGTAATTGACGCAACACTAAGACTTAAGGATTAATCATGGCACACAAAAAAGCAGGCGGTAGTTCACGTAACGGTCGCGATTCACACTCCCAACGACTAGGCGTTAAAGCCTTTGGCGAAACAGTAGTGACAGCAGGCAGCATCATCGTGCGTCAGCGCGGTACAAAAATGCACGCCGGTGAAAACGTAGGCATGGGTAAAGACCATACTTTGTACGCAAAAGCGGCAGGTAAAGTGTCTTTTGCAGTTAAAGGCGCATTAAAACGCCACACTGTAAGCATCATTGTTGCTGCTTAAGTTAAAGTAGCAATAGTCAAAGCCTCATCGTTTGATGGGGCTTTTTTATTTGGTAAACTGTAGTTATGAAATTTATAGACGAAGCAACGATTAAAATATATGCCGGCGATGGTGGCAATGGTGTGGCAACTTTCCGTAGGGAAAAGTACGAGCCGCTCGGTGGCCCAAGCGGCGGCGACGGTGGTCGTGGTGGTTCGATCTATATGGAAGCAGACCGCAACATCAACACCTTGGTGGATTACCGCTATTCACGCGTGTTTCGTGCGCAGCGTGGTGAAAATGGCCGCAGTGCCGAGTGTTACGGCGCTAAGGGCGATGAAATGGTGTTGCGCGTGCCTGTCGGCACGGTGATTTCGGATAAAGCCAGTGGGCAGATGTTGGTGGATTTAAGTGAGCACGGCCAGCGTGCACAGATGGCTGCCGGCGGTAAAGGTGGCTTGGGCAATGTGCATTTTAAATCCAGTTTAAACCGGGCGCCACGCCAATGCACCAAAGGCGATCCTGGCGAAGAAATAGAACTCTATTTAGAGCTTAAAGTATTGGCGGATGTCGGCTTGTTGGGCATGCCGAATGCCGGTAAGTCAACCTATATACGCTCGGTTTCAGCGGCTAAACCCAAGGTGGCTGATTACCCATTTACCACCTTGCACCCAAATTTAGGGGTGGTGCGGGTGGATACCGAGCGCAGTTTTGTGATCGCCGACATTCCCGGCATCATTGAAGGTGCGGCGGAAGGCGCCGGCTTAGGCCATCAATTTTTGCGCCATTTGCAACGCACTTCATTATTGTTGCATTTGGTCGACATCGCGCCGTTTGATGAGGCGGTGGATCCAGTGCCCGAGGCCAAAGCCATCGTCGAAGAGCTGCGTAAATACGATCAAGCTTTGTATGAAAAACCACGTTGGTTGGTGCTCAATAAATTGGACATGGTGCAAGAGCCCGAGCAAGCGGTGAAGCAGTTTGTTAAAGCCTATGGCTGGACGGGCCCGGTATTTGCTATTTCAGCCATTAGCGGTGCCGGTTGCCAAGAATTAACCTATGCCATCATGGCGCACATAGACGAAGCCAAACGCTTGGCATTGGAAGCCGATGCCAGTGCGGGTGAATTTAAAGAAACGGGCTTAATTAATGAGTCCATGGCGTCCAAAACGCTGGATGCATAAGACCTAAGAAATTAAGACTAAAAATAAGACTGTAAAAAATGAATTCGACGGAATTTAAATCGCTGCTAGTGGATGCCAAAGTGATCGTGGTCAAGGTCGGCTCCAGCCTGGTCACGAATGATGGCAATGGCCTGGATAAACTGGCGATTGCCGCCTGGGCGACGCAAATAGCCAATCTGGTGGCGCAAGGTAAGCAGGTGATTTTGGTCTCAAGCGGCGCCGTGGCAGAGGGCATGCAGCGCTTAGGCTGGAAAAAACGGCCTACCGCGGTCAATGAATTGCAGGCGGCGGCGGCCGTTGGGCAAATGGGTTTGGTGCAAATGTACGAATCCTGTTTTAGCCTGCACCAACTGCACACCGCGCAATTGCTGTTAACCCACGATGATTTGGCCGATAGAAAGCGTTATCTAAATGCCCGCAGTACTCTGCGTACCTTGTTGGATTTAAAAGTTATTCCTATCATCAATGAAAACGACACGGTGGTGACCGATGAAATCCGTTTTGGTGACAACGACACCTTAGGTTCTTTGGTGGCTAATTTGATAGAAGCGGATGCTTTGGTGATTTTGACCGATCAGCGTGGTTTGTATTCGGCCGATCCTAGGCAAGACAAGCAGGCGCGTTTCATAGATCATGCCATGGCGGGTGATGTGGCGCTGGAGAAAATGGCCGGTGGCGCAGGTAGCGCGGTCGGCACAGGCGGCATGCTGACTAAGGTTTTAGCGGCCAAACGCGCGGCCCGCAGTGGCGCTCACACCATCATCGCCTCCGGTCGTGAGGCGGATGTGTTGGTGCGCTTGGCGGCAGGCGAGCTGATTGGCACCCATTTGCAAACCACGGAAATGAAAACAACCGCACGCAAGCAGTGGCTGGCAGACCATTTGCAGTTACGCGGCAAATTAACCTTGGATGCCGGTGCCATTAAAGTATTAAGGCAAGAGGGCAAAAGCCTGTTGTCGATAGGCGTGACGGCGGTAGATGGTCAGTTTGAGCGTGGCGAAGTGGTGGCCTGTTGCGATGCCGATGGCCAGGAAATTGCCCGTGGTTTGGTTAATTATTCGTCTGCTGAAGCTTTACGCATTATGCGTAAACCGAGTGCGGACATAGAGAAAATATTGGGCTATGTGGATGCTTCCGAGCTCATACATAGGGATAACTTGGTGTTAATGTAGTTTTCTGTGGGTGGCCGGATTCATCTGGTTGTGCCAAAAAAACAAGGAATAGCAATGAAAAAACAAGCCTTAGTAGCCATCATCATGGGCTCCGATAGCGATTGGCCCATCATGAAAGCTGCCGCGCAAATGCTGGCAGATTTTGATATCGCCTACACCGCTCAGGTGGTCTCGGCTCACCGTACTCCGGATTTGATGTTCAGCTTTGCTGAAACGGCCGCCAAAAAAGGCTACCAAGTCATCATAGCGGGTGCCGGCGGCGCCGCGCATTTGCCTGGCATGGTCGCGGCAAAAACAACCTTGCCGGTGTTGGGTGTGCCTGTGCCATCCAAGCATTTGCAAGGGCAAGATTCTTTGCTATCCATCGTGCAAATGCCTAAAGGCATACCGGTGGCGACCTTTGCCATAGGTGAGGCTGGCGCAGCCAATGCCGGTTTATTTGCGGCGTCCATCTTGGCTAACCAGGATGCCATTTTGGCGCAGAAATTGGCCGATTTTAGGGCCAAGCAAAGCGATAAAGTGCAGCTCATGGTCTTAAGTGATCAACCGCAATAAACCTTGTAACAACCTTCAATTAACCAATATTGTTTTAAATTATGAATGTACAAACCTTAGCCGCAGACAGCGTTATTTTGCCACCAGCCATGTTGGGTATGTTGGGTGGCGGTCAATTGGGCCGATTCTTTGTTATTGCGGCCCATGAAATGGGCTATAAAGTGACCGTGCTTGATCCGGACAGCAACAGCCCGGCCGGGAAAATTGCCGATGTGCACCTTTGTGCGGCGTTTGATGACCAAGCGGCCTTGTTAAAATTAGCCAATAGTTGCGCTGCCATCACCACTGAATTTGAAAATGTACCTGCTGATTCTTTATCCTTGTTAGCACAAATCAAACCGGTTAGACCAAGCCCTTACAGCGTGGCAATTGCTCAGCATCGCGTCAGTGAAAAGAATTTTCTAAAGCAGGCTGGCTTGCCAGTCGCACCTTATGCCGTCATCAACCAAGCCGAAGACGTGCCTGAGGATGGTCCAGCCATTTACCCAGCTATCTTGAAAGTGGCTCGCTTTGGCTATGACGGTAAAGGCCAGGCTAGAGTCAGTAATCGACAAGAAGCGCTGGCGGCATTTAATGCCTTTGAGCATGAAGAATGCGTGTTGGAGAAAATGCTTAAGTTGGATTATGAGGTGTCTGTGGTCTTGGCGCGTGATGCACAGGGTAATGTGGCCACATTCCCGACCGCAGAAAACAGCCATTTAAATGGGATTTTGGATGTGTCCATTGCGCCAGCGCGTGGCCGCGATGCGATTAGCCATCAGGCGCAAAAATTGGCCATCTTGGTCGCTGAAAAGTTAGATTACACTGGCGTTTTGGGGGTGGAATTTTTTGTTTGCGACGGCGAGTTATTGGTCAATGAAATGGCGCCACGCCCTCACAATTCCGGGCACTACACCTTGGATGCGTGCGTGACTAACCAATTTGAACAGCAAGTACGGGTATTGACTGGTTTGCCATTAGGCAGTGCTAAGCAACACAGTTCGGCCGTCATGGTGAATTTGCTGGGTGATATATGGCCATCTGCTGACGAGGCACCAGCTTGGTTGGCCGCTTTTGCGCAGCCACAACTAAAAATGCATTTGTACGGCAAGCAAGCCGCGCGTGCTGGCCGAAAAATGGGTCATTACACGGTGATCAGTGCCAGCCGTGATGAGGCGATTAAGTTGGCCATGCAAGTGCGTGCAGATTTAAACATAGGCTAATTTAAACCTAGGCAATTAGCGGAGGTTCTCTTTTTGCTGGGCGTAAAAAAAGCCGAACATCTGTTCGGCTTTTTTGTGTGGCTTAAGCTTATTCGGCTTTAGCTTTAGGCGCTGCCTTAGCTTTTGGAGCGGCTTTCGCTTTAGGGGCTGCGGCTGCTTTTGGTGCGGCTTTCGCTTTCGGAGCGGCTGCAGGTTTAGCTGCTTTTTTAGCCACTGGAGCGGCTGTGCCAGCCATCGCCTTAATCGCTGCATTTAAGCGGCTTTTATGACGTGATGCTTTGTTTTTATGGATGATGTTCTTATCCGCAATACGGTCAATCACGCTTACGTTTTCGCTGTAAGCAGCCACGGCGGCTGTTTTATCGCCAGCTTCAACTGCTTTAATGATTTTTTTGATCGCGGTACGCAAAGTAGAGCGCAAACTTGCATTATGAGCGCGTTGCTTTACTGCTTGACGAGCACGTTTTCTTGCTTGTGCGGTATTTGCCATCTGAGTGTTTTTTCCTAAAAGTCGCCTAAAAGCTATTCAAAATACGAAGCCCGTCATAATAGCCATTTTATAAAAGTATTGCAAGTTAAAATAAGCTAAATATCCCAGCCATTTGCCTAGGCATATGCTACCTGACAGTGGCTTGCATGTTAAAATCTCGTGGTATGTGTTTAGTCCCCTATTTAATGACCCATTTAAGCGCCACTCATGAACCTACTTAAAGCCCTTGCCAAGGTTGGCAGCATGACGTTTATTTCGCGTATCTTGGGTTTTGTTAGGGACACGCTTATTGCTCGCGTATTCGGTGCTGGCATGGTCAGTGATGCCTTTATCGTGGCCTTTAAAATCCCCAACCTGTTGCGTAGAATTTCTGCAGAAGGCGCATTTAGCCAAGCTTTTGTGCCCATCTTGGCGGAATACAAAAGCCAACGTAGTTTTGCTGAAACGCATGGCTTGATTAATCAAGTCGCCACCTGGATGGGCATCATTTTAGTTGGCGTGACCTTGCTGGGCATGCTGGCAGCGCCTTTTATCGTGGCTTTGATTGCCCCCGGTTTTACCGCTGACCAAGCGAAAATGCAGCTGACCGTGGAATTGCTGCGCATCACTTTCCCTTACATTTTCTTTATCTCCTTGGTCTCCATGGCCGGTGGGGTGCTTAACACCTACAATAAATTTGGTATCCCGGCCTTTACGCCGGTTTGGCTCAATGTGGCCATGATAAGCGCCGTGTTGTTTTTTGCCGATCAGTTTGAGCAGCCGATTAAAGCGCTGGCGTGGGCGGTATTTTTCGGTGGATTTTTGCAATTGCTTTTTCAAATTCCATTCCTCAAGCAAATCGGCTTATTGCCTAAGTTTGCGCTTAAGCGCGCCGATGGCAGTTACGACCAAGGCGTTAAGCGCATATTGAAGCTGATGGGACCGGCGGTTTTGGGCGTTTCCGTGGCGCAAATTTCCTTAATTATTAATACTATTTTCGCCTCTTTTTTAGTGACCGGCAGCGTCAGTTGGTTGTATTACGCCGATAGATTGATGGAGTTTCCATCCGGCGTGTTAGGCGTGGCTTTGGGCACCATATTGCTGCCCAGCTTATCCAAAGCCTACGCTAGCCAAGACCACGGTGAATACTCGCAACTGCTTGATTGGGGCTTGCGCCTAACCTTCATCTTGGCGGCACCAGCGGCGGTGGCCTTAGCGGTCTTGTCTGCACCCTTGGTGGTGGCCTTGTTCCACTACGGTAAATTTACCGGCTTGGACGTGCTGATGACGCAGCAAGCCCTAATTGCTTACAGCGCGGGCTTGCTCGGCCTCATCTTAGTCAAGATATTGGCCCCGGGTTTTTATGCGCGGCAGAACATTAAGACGCCGGTCAAGATAGGCGTGTTTACCTTGCTCATGACCCAGTTAATGAATGTGTTGTTTGTGTTTGGCTTGGGTTTAAATCACGCCGGCTTGGCCTTGGCCATAGGCTTGGGTGCTTGCTTAAACGCAGGGCTACTCTATTACCATTTGCGCAAAGCCGGGGTATACCATTTGCAGCCAGGTTGGTTGGGGTTTTTACTAAAATTAGCCGTGGCCTTACTGGTGATGGCCTTGGTGCTTTATTACTGTAAGGGCGACACGCAAGCGTGGTTGCAGTTTGGCGTCATGCAGCGCTTGCTTTACATCAGCGGTTTGGTATTCATAGGTTCGGCGAGTTATTTCGCCAGCTTGTACTTGTTAGGCTTTAGGCCGCGTGATTACATACGGCGGGTAGTGCATTAGTGCAAGTGTTTCGGCATTTTCCTAGCCTTAAGCAGGCGCCTTGCGCCTTGGCCATAGGCAACTTTGACGGCATGCACTTGGGTCACCAAGCCTTGCTGCATAGCATGACAGAAACCGCGCAATCGCTCAATTTAAGCTCAGCCGTCATGACGTTTGAGCCACACCCTAGGGAATTTTTTGCAGCGCAAACGGCCCCGGCCAGGCTGAGTTCTTTGCGTGAAAAGTTGGAGTATTTTGCCGAGGTCGGGGTCGAGAAATGCTATGTGTGTCGATTTAATCAAGCCTTTGCTAAAATAACGGCTGCGCAATTCATGCAAAACGTATTGCGCGATTCACTGAATGCCCAGTCGATTTTAGTGGGCGATGATTTTAGATTTGGTGCGCAGCGCGCTGGATCGGTGGCCGACTTTACTCAGGCCAAGTTCAATTTACTTACCTTGCCACAAGTGGATTTAGACGGTCAGCGCGTCTCCAGCACGCGGGTACGACTGGCTTTGGCCAGCGGCGATTTATCCCAAGCGGCCCGTTTGTTAAATCGGCCCTACAGCATCAGCGGCAAGGTCGTGCACGGCGCCAAGCGTGGCCGGCAACTGGGCTTTCCTACCGCCAATGTGCACATGCGGCACGAGCGGCCTGCCTTAACTGGCGTCTATGCGGTAAAATTGGACGGCTTGCCTGCGGTGGCTAATTTAGGTGTGCGACCCACCATAGTCGGCATTGAAAAATTGCTGCTAGAAGTGCATGTGATTGATTTTGATGGGGATTTGTACGGAAAACACGTGCGCGTGGAATTTTTGCATAAGATACGTGAAGAAATGAAATTTGAGAGTTTGTCTGCCTTGCAAGCGCAGATAGAAAAAGACGTCGCCGTGGCGAGAGATTTATTTGAGATTTAACATGACCGAAGAACAGAACAAACAAGCCAGTGCTTACCAATTAAACCTGCCGGAAACCAGTTTTCCCATGCGTGGTGATTTAGCTAAACGTGAACCGGCTTGGCTGCAAGAATGGACCCAGAAAAAGCTCTACCAACGCATACGTCAAGCACGTCAGGGTAAGCCTAAATTCATCCTGCACGATGGCCCACCGTACGCCAATGGTGACATACACATAGGTCATGCGGTCAATAAGATACTTAAAGACATCATTATTAAAGCCAAAACCCTCAGTGGTTTTGATGCGCCTTACGTGCCGGGTTGGGATTGCCACGGTTTGCCTATTGAGTTGGTGGTGGAAAAAAACCACGGTAAAGACATAGCCCCGGCTAAATTTCGCGAGCTCTGCCGCGAATATGCCTTGGAGCAAGTGGCGCGGCAAAAGAAAGATTTCATACGCTTAGGCGTGCTGGGCGATTGGGACCATCCTTACCTCACCATGGATTTCAAAACCGAAGCGGACATCATGCGTGCGCTAGGCGATATTCATAAAAATGGCTTTTTATACCAAGGTAGCAAGCCTGTGCATTGGTGCGTGGATTGCGCATCTGCGCTGGCCGAGGCTGAAGTTGAGTACGAGGACGTCAACTCCCCGGCGATTGATGTAGGTTTTACCGTGGCTGATAACGCGGCCTTGACTAAGGTCTTGGGCGTGGCAATAACGGCGCCGGTGCGGGCGGTTATTTGGACCACCACGCCGTGGACCTTGCCGGCCAACCAAGCCGTGTC